>Ga0105050_10000228_pt1 | contig 81540 bp, 83 predicted proteins | sample FRY01_FD_78088 | JGI IMG/M metagenome (GOLD analysis project Ga0105050, IMG submission 78088) | Freshwater microbial communities from Lake Fryxell liftoff mats and glacier meltwater in Antarctica - FRY-01 | ecosystem: Environmental > Aquatic > Freshwater > Ice > Glacier meltwater ... | reverse complement strand
TGAGGCGGCTTAACTCTCGACCAAGAAAAGACCTGGACTTTAAAACTCCAGCCCAGATAATGAACGATCATAGGGCTGCGTTAGCAGCCTAACCTGTGATGCACTTGGAATTTGAATCCGCGAGAATTTTAGCCAAATTATTTTCTTGAAATTCCTTGTACGCCTTTGGACCGTCATCCTCAAAAACAGCATTGGATTCGTTTAAATCAAATAGTGCACTTGAGGAGACTGCTATAACTAGTTTCCTTTCTATCGAGTATCGCACAGTATTTCCTGTAAATTGAACAGCTAATTCTTGCGACTAGGTCAGATATAGCAATTTTGATTTGACTGGGCACAGCGGTTATCCGTTTTATTCAAGTTCACTTATAGATCAGTCACTTTGAGATGTCATCATTTCCAGTTTCTCACGCGCACACTGACTAAGTCTGTGAGCGCATCAAAAATCGTTGGACGTTGTTCGAATTCTGCATAAAAAGAAAGTCCTGATTTTCAATCACTTGTGCATTTTGCAACAGGAAATATTAGACTATTTCCAATGAAAAACGGTCATTGGATTGCTGTGTTGTCGGGCGCCATGTTGTGCTGCTATACCAATAGGACGGATCGATTTTCGATAAGCGCTGCGCCGTTTGGCTCGGTGCTGGACGCTTGAGCGAGGGCGGTGTTAGTCGAAACAAAAATACCTAAGGCCCATCCGGGAAAAATTCTGCAACGACGCTATCGAGGAAGCGTCGACCAAGATCTGTTGCTTTGACACTATCGCCCTTACGCTCCAGCAGTTCACGCGCGCATAGCGCCTCCAGTTTCGATGTGAATGCCGTAGCCTCCAGCCCCGTTCGGGACACGAACTGTGACAGTGTGAAGCCGTCATTCAGTCGCAGTGCATTCATCATAAACTCGCCTGTAACTTCGCTGCGTTGTAGCGTTCGACGGCTGCTGACAAAGTGTCCGGGTACAGCCGACATATAGTCCTGCGGCCGGCGTCTCTTGGTGTAACGTTCGATGCGGCCATCGGGGAAACTGATCTTGCTGTGCGCGCCCGCACCAATGCCAAGATAATCACCAAAAGACCAATAGTTGCGGTTGTGGCGGCAATTGAAGCCGGCCTTGCTGTAGGCCGATACCTCATACTGCGCGTAGCCGTTTGCAGCCAACAACGCTTCACCGTGTTGCTGTATGTCTGCCAGCTCATCCTCAACCGGCAGTAGTGGCGGACGTTTGTTAAACACAGTGTTGGGTTCGATGGTGAGTTGGTACCAAGAAAGATGAGCCGGTTTGTAGTCTATAGCAACGCGCAAGTCAGCTTCCGCACCGTGCAGGGTTTGTTTCGGCAGGCCATGCATAAGGTCCAGATTAAAACTACTGAAGCCAGCACTCTGCGCAAACGCAATGGCTGCATGGGCCTGATCGCTTGTATGTGCTCGGCCAAGTGCGCGCAACTGTGTGTCATCGAAGCTCTGTATGCCCAATGACAAGCGCGTGATTCCAGCCTCTTTGAACGCGGCAAATTTAGCCGCTTCGGCACTGCCTGGGTTGGCCTCCATAGTGGCTTCCAGGTTTGGCGAAAGCGGGATGATTTGTGCAATTTCTCGCATGAGTAGGCTAATCGCCTTGGCAGAAAACAGGCTGGGTGTGCCGCCACCTATAAACAGGGTTTCGATTTCCCGGCCCTGACGAAGTCGCATGTCATCTCGCAGGTCCTGCAGCAGTACCTGTCTGTATTGTTCTTCGGGAACGCGCTGGGTTTCATGCGAATTGAAATCACAGTAGGGGCATTTGCGCTCACACCAGGGTAGGTGGATATAGAGGCCCAGCGGTGGCAGTGGCATCAGCGCTGGCGGAGCGCTTCAAACAGCAAGGCGCTGGCTTTTGCGCGGTGACTGAGCTGGTTTTTGATCTCGCGCGGCAGTTCTGCAGAGCTGCACTGATGGTCGGGAACGTAAAACAGTGGGTCGTAACCGAAGCCGTTCTCGCCGCGTGGTTCAAACAGAATCGTGCCTTCCCAGCTAGCCTGACAAACCAGCGGTGTGGGGTCCAGGTCGTGGCGCATGAATACGAGTACGCACTGGAATCGTGCGCTGCGCTGCGCTGCAGGTAGCGCGCCCAACGCCTTTAGCAAACGCGCATTGTTCGCCGTATCGCCGCCACCGGAATAACGGGCCGAATAAATGCCCGGCGCGCCCTTCAGGTAATCCACTTCCAGTCCGGAGTCATCGGCGATGGCGGGCAGGCCGCTGTGGCTGGCTGCGGCGCGCGCTTTGAGGATCGCATTTTCAACAAAACTCAGGCCGGTTTCGTCTGCCTCTGGCACATTAAAATCAGACTGCGGTTTAAGCATCACACCAAGTGGTGCCAGCACCTCGGACAACTCGCGCAACTTGCCGGCGTTGTCGCTGGCGAGTACTACCGTTTGCGTAGGTGCCGGAGCAGGCATCAGTTGATGTAGAGCTGGTGCTTGAATTCGAACGTGTAGGTTTCCTCCGCTCCTTCGGGTCTGAAGTCCACTTCAAAGAAGCGCCACTCCTCATTGATGAAGGAGAATTCAGCGATGTAGTAAATGGCTTCACCCTCACGAATTTCCTGAAACTCCAGCGTCTGGCTCTGTATCAGGTCCCGGGTTCGGCCCTGCAGTTTCATCGCGCGCGGTTCACTCCCATCGGCAAGGTTTTCGCGTACGGCCAAATTGATAATCGCGCGTTTTTTGCCGCGCGTGATGCCATACGTTGCGGCAACTTCCGGCGCAATAAACGTGGTATTAACCACGCTGTAATACAGTTCAAAGGGGCCGAATTTTTCTGACTGCTGTGCCAGCGCAAGGCCGGGGATGAATGTGAGACACAGCAGTGTGATAGCAATGGGAAGAGTCCGGCGCATGTTACCTCGTAATATGGTAGATCGCCGTGGTGGCGAAAAGGTTGGGCCATCGGTTGGACAGCATAGGTTGGTCTTTGGTTTCGCCCACGACTTCTCTGGCGAGAATGCGAATGCCCTTTTCGCGGCACAGCTCCTCAAAATCTTTTACCGTGCAGAAGTGGATGTTGGGTGTGTTATACCAGGTATGAGGCATGGAACTGGAGACGGGCATGTACCCTCGCAGGCCCAGCATGATACGGCAACGCCAGTGACCAAAGTTGGGGAAGGTGACGATGCCCTCGCGGCCAATGCGCAGCATTTCCTCCAGTACGCGGTCCGGGTAGTTAACCGCTTGCAGCGCAAGCGCCAGCACGACGGTGTCAAAACTCTGGTCCGGGAAGTTGGCCAGGCCCTCGTCCATGTTCTGCTCGACGACATTGAGACCGCGGGAAATGGCAGCGGTAATATATTCCTGGTCGATCTCCAGGCCGGTGCCGCGCACCTGTCGTTGGTCGCGCAGGAACTCCAGGAATACGCCATCGCCGCAACCTAGGTCCAGCACGCGAGAGCCAGGCGATATCCAGCGTTGAATATGGGTCAGGTCCAGACGCATTAGCTCTCATCCCCCACGCGCAACATATAAGCGCGAAAAACATCCAGATAGCGTGGAATAGGCATCAGGAAGGCGTCGTGACCTTCTTTGGCCTCGATGTCTGCGTAAGTGACCGGTCGGTCAGCGGCGATCAGTGCGTTGACAATTTCCCGTGAGCGATCGGGAGAGAAGCGCCAGTCAGTGGTAAACGAGATCACTAGAAAACTGCACGTTGCGTGGCCGAAGGCAGCAACCGGGTCGTTGTCGTACTCCAGTGCCAGGTCGAAGTAATCCAGGGCGCGTGTCATGAGGATATAGGTGTTGGCGTCGAAGTTGCCGGAGAACTGGCTACCCTGATAACGCAGGTAACTTTGCACCTGAAACTCCGCATTGGCGGTTTCACCTCTGCCGAGGCTGCCGGAGCGCAAATCACGCCCGAACTTATTCGCCATCGCGTCATCGGAGAGATAGGTGATATGACCGATCATTCGCGCCAATGCCAGGCCGCGCGCCGGAATCGTACTGTGCCTCTGGTAGTCGCCGTCGGCAAAATCCGGATCAGACTCTATGGCCTGCCGCGCGACCTCGTTGAAGGCAAGGTTCTGGGCGCTGAGCTTTAGTGCAGCAGCAATGACGATACAGTGCCGAATGCGCTGCGGAAACTCCAGTGACCAGCGCATGGCCTGCATACCACCCAGGCTGCCACCGATTACCGCCGCCCAGCACTCTATGCCAAGGTAATCGGCGAGGCGGGCCTGGCTGTGTACCCAGTCTCGAGTGCGAATCAAGGGGAAGTCCTGCCCCCAGGGTTTGCCGGTAGCGGGGTTGACGGAACTGGGGCCAGTGGAGCCGTGGCAGCCACCCAGATTGTTCAGCGACACCACAAAAAAACGGTTGGTATCAATGGGTTTGCTCGGGCCAATGCATTCGTCCCACCAGCCTGGCTTTTTCTCATCCGCGCTGTGGTAGCCGGCGGCGTGATGGTTACCGCTAAGCGCGTGGCAGATAAGCACCGCGTTAGAGTGCAGTGCGTTGAGCTCGCCATAGGTCTCGTAAACCAGTTCATAGTTGGGTAATTCGCGGCCACAGGTCAGCAGCAGCGGTTCATCGAAGCGCGCAACCTGCGGTGTCACAATGCCGACTGACTGCTGGGAGTTCATCGCATCAGCCCAGCCACGGTGCGAATCCCAATACACCCGCGGCCGCCGCCATATGCTGCAGGGCGATCTGGACGACATTGATCAGAATGAACACGAGTATGGGTGAGAAATCCAGGCCGCCCATTGACGGTAGCATTTTTCGCACCGGGGCCATCACCGGCTCGGTTATCTGGTAAAGCAGGAGAATGGCAGGGTGCCGACTACCCTGTGCGACCCAGCTCAGAATAATCATTGCCAGCAGCGCAAAAAAGTAGATTTGCACCAACAGCGCGATAACACCCAGTGCGCCGCCCAGCAGAAGCAGCAATGGCCCTGGAACAGCGCCAAAGCGAAGGAAAATAACAGCGGCTATGCCGACAATCTGCAGCACGAGGGCCAGCACCAGAGACGCGACATCCAGCCCCCCATACCCCGGAATAATCTTGCGTGCGGGGAGTACCAGAGGATTGGTAACCTTCACGATAAACTGTGAGATGGGATTATAGAAATCGGCGCGCACCAACTGCAGTATGAAGCGCAATAACATGGCAATCAGAAACAGGCTGAGTAAGGTCTGTATCAGGTAAATCATAATGGCATTCACTGCGCTCATCGATACTGCACTCCTAACCCATTTCTCTGGACATCTCGACCGCTCGTTCGGCGGCAGCATGCATTGCTCTGCTCACCACATCGCGCAGCTTGTCCTGTTCAAAACTTTGAATGGCGCGCTCAGTGGTGCCGCCCGGACTGGTCACTCGTTTGCGCAACTCCACCAGATCCGCGTCACCTTCTAATGCCATTCGCGCGGCGCCCAGGCTGGTCTGCTTGGCGAGTATTGTGGCAGTGTCCCTGTCCAACCCCAAGGCTACACCGGCGTCGACCATGGCTTCAGTCAACAGGAAAAAATACGCGGGCCCGCTGCCAGACAGCGCGGTAACGGCATCCAGCTGTGTCTCTGAGTCCACCCAGCAGGTGATGCCCACGGCGGACAGCACGCGCTGCGCAAAGTCGGCCTGCTGATCTGTTACTTGGCTGTTGGCAAAGAGCCCGCTGGCCCCGCAACCCAGCAAAGCGGGCGTGTTGGGCATGCAGCGCACGATTGCCGCAGAAGGTCCGAGGCGTGCTTGCATGCTGTCGATGGTCACGCCTGCCGCGATTGAGATTACCAGAGCCCTGCGGGTGCGCACGGCGGCTGCGATACTGTCGGTAGCCTCGGCCATCACCTGTGGTTTTACAGCCAACATGATGATGTCGGCGCCCGCGACCGCTGAGGTGTTGTCGCTGTAAACCGCAACGGGTGCGATTTCGCGCAGCCTCTCCAGGCTCGCCGGGAAAGGATCAGCCGCACTGATCTGGTCGGCAGAGTGACCGCTCGCGATCAGCCCGCCGATAATGCTACTGGCCATATTGCCGGCACCGACAAAAGCGATGCGCGGTAGCGGCGAAAGTGCGTCTGCCATGTGCTTACCGAAGATAAAAGAGTGACGCAGTATACACGCCACAATCGGCGAAAATCACCTGTCGCGCGGGCCGAAGATGCCCGTGCCTACGCGGACGATGGTCGCGCCTTCCATGATTGCCACTTCCATATCGTTCGACATGCCCATAGACAGTGTATCCAGATCAGGTGCCAGAGAGCGGAGTTCCGCCAAGGTGCTGCGCATTTGGCCGAACGTCTCGCGTTGTTGCGCGGCGTCCGATGTTGCCGCCGGGATTGCCATCAGGCCGCGCAGCTTCAGACGCGGTAGTTCCAGTACCGCACGGGCCAGTGGTGGGAGTTCTGCCAGTGTCACCCCCGATTTGCTTTCTTCGCCAGAGATATTCACCTGCAGACAGACGTTCAAAGGGGGAAGGCCGGCGGGTCGTTGCTCGTTGAGGCGTCTGGCGATCTTGGCGCGATCAATACTGTGTACCCAGTCAAAATGTTCGGCAATAGCTGCCGTTTTATTGGACTGTATCGGGCCTATAAAATGCCAGACCAATGGCAGGTCCTGAAGTTCACCGATCTTTTGCAGGGCTTCCTGCAAGTAGCTCTCCCCGAAATCCCTGAGCCCACAAGCATGGGCTGCACGAATATCCTCAGCAGAACGGGTCTTGCTCGCCGCCACCAGCAGAATGTCACGGTTGCCGTACTGGCTTTTTTGCGCGCTGCGACTTACTCTTTGGAGTAGCTCGGCTATATTGTCGGCGAGTTGTTCGTTCATAGCGCGGATGTTAGCGGATTCCGGCCCTTGGCGACATCACAGTCGACAATACAAGCCGACATGACAAAAAAAGACGGGGTAGACGCCCATCACCATTTAACAGCGTTCTGGCCAGGGAGCCGTCAGCATACAGGGGGCCGTCAGCCTACAAGTAGCCGTCAGCACAGATGTCGACCGGGGAGAGCATACAAGAATGGATATAACAGAATTATTGGCCTTCAGCGCCAAGCAGGGTGCGTCTGACTTGCACCTCTCGGCGGGATTGCCACCGATGATTCGTGTAGACGGCGATATTCGCCGTATCAACTTACCGCCCATGGATCACAAGCAGGTTCATGAGCTTATTTACGACATCATGAACGACAAACAGCGCAAGGACTATGAAGAGTTTCTGGAGACGGATTTCTCCTTCGAATTGCCTGGCGTGGCCCGATTCCGCGTCAATGCATTCAATCAGAACCGTGGTGCGGGTGGTGTTTTTCGTACCATTCCATCCAAAGTATTGACCATGGAAGACCTGGGCATGGGCCAGGTGTTTCGCGATATTTCCATGATGCCACGAGGGTTGGTTCTAGTGACCGGGCCAACCGGTTCTGGCAAGTCGACCACGCTGGCGGCGATGGTCGATTTTATCAACGACAACAAGTACGAGCACATTCTCACCATTGAAGACCCGATCGAATTTGTACATGAGAGTAAGAAGTGCCTCGTCAACCAGCGCGAAGTGCACCGCGATACCCTTGGATTTTCCGAGGCATTGCGCTCAGCGTTGCGCGAAGACCCCGACATTATCCTGGTGGGCGAATTGCGCGATCTAGAGACCATACGTCTGGCTCTCACGGCGGCCGAGACGGGTCACCTCGTATTTGGCACACTGCACACAACCTCGGCGGCGAAAACGATCGACCGCATCATCGACGTGTTTCCCGCGGCAGAAAAATCTATGGTGCGCTCGATGTTGTCGGAGTCGCTGCAGGCGGTGGTCGCTCAAACACTGCTCAAGCGTGCCACGGGCGGGCGTGTGGCGGCGCATGAAATCATGCGTGGCACCTCGGCAATTCGCAACCTGATCCGCGAAGACAAAGTCGCACAGATGTATTCGGCCATACAAACGGGCCACGCGCTGGGCATGCAGACCATGGATCAATGTCTTGAGGAGCTGGTTGGAAAGCGTATTATCACGAAAGAGGTAGCGCGCGAGAAAGCGAGGATGCCGGAAAACTTCTAGGCTGCTAGCGCCTGAGCGAAATCCACTGGAGGACTGTCGGTATGAGTATGGATGTATTGCTGCGACGCATGGTCAAGGAAGGGGCCTCCGATGGTTTTGTTACGGCGGATGCGCCGCTCTCCATCAAGGTAGACGGCCAGATATACCCGATCAGCGAGCACCCTTTGACCGAAGAAGAGGCTCGCGACATTGTGTTGTCTACCATGCGCGAAGATCAACAGGTCGATTTTAAAAAGCACCACGAATGCAATTATGCCCTGAGTACTGAAGATCTGGGGCGGTTTCGCGCCAGCGCGTTTGTGCAGCGCGGCAAGTGCGGTCTGGTTGTGCGCCGCATACAAACCCAGATCCCGACGATTGATGAACTAGGCCTGCCGCAGATCATCAAGGATCTGGCGATGACCAAGCGCGGGCTGGTTGTATTTGTCGGCGCCACCGGTACCGGCAAGTCGACGTCTCTGGCCTCTATGGTGGACTACCGCAACCACAATAGCCGCGGCCACATTATCAGTATTGAAGACCCCATTGAGTTTATCCACGAGCACGCAGGTTGCATTGTCACCCAGCGCGAGGTCGGCATGGATACCGAGTCGTTTGCTGTGGCGCTGAAAAACACCTTGCGCCAGGCACCGGATGTCATTCTCATCGGTGAGGTGCGCACCGCAGAAACCATGCAGCAGGCACTGACTTTTGCCGAAACTGGGCATCTGTGCCTGTGCACTTTGCATGCCAATAATGCCAACCAGGCGCTGGATCGAATACAGAGCTTCTTTCCCGCGGGACTGCACAATCAGGTATGGATGGATTTGTCTCTGAACCTGCGCTCTATGGTCGCCCAACAATTGCTGCCACGTAAGGACGGTAAGGGGCGCACCCCCGTGGTGGAAGTATTACTTAACTCGCCGCTGGTGTCGGAGTATATCCGCAAGGGTGAGGTGCACCTGATCAAGGAGCTGATGGCCAAATCGACAGAGCTCGGTATGCAGACCCTCGACCAGTCGCTGGTGAAGGCTTACAACGAAGAGCTTATCTCCAAGGAAGATGCGATTCGCTTCGCCGATTCTGCGAACGATGTGCGCCTGCAAATTAAAATGCTGGACAAGGGTGAACTGGGATCAGGAGACAGCCTGGTAATGGCCTTTGATGAGCATGACCAGGGCGGACGCTTTCACGGACGTTAGTAAGTGCTGACTGTCTCCTGGTCCCCGGTATTATCTGCTAGCCACGTTTGCAGAATAAGCTCCGCCGCCAGGCTGTCTACCGGGTAGCGTTTGAAATCGCCACGGTGCCCGCGTTCGCGAGCCTCATGTTTCGCTTCAAAGCTGCTGAGCCTCTCGTCCACCAGCACGACCTCCAGACCCAGTCTACCGTGCAGGCGGCGCGCAAATTTTGCACTGCGTTTTCCCAGCGCGCTGTCGCTGCCGTCCATGTTCAAGGGATTGCCCACTACCAGCAGGTCCGGCCGCCACTGCGCAACCAGGCTTTCGAGTTCGTGCCAGTCGGGAATGCCCTCTTTGGCTTTCAGGACCGTCAGTGCCGTTGTTGTGCCGAGCAGGCAGTTACCTGTCGCCACACCAATCTGGCGCAGACCGAAATCAAAGGCCATTACAGTTTGATGAGATGGCTTCATCTGTCAGGGTTGCTGCAACAGTGCACTCAGGCGTGACCCGCCTGCGAGGATATAAGGTTCATATCGATACCCAGTTGAGCGGCGGCCGCACGCAGGCGCTCATCGACTGGCGTGGAAAAAATAACATCACTGGCGCTCGGCAGTGTCAGCCAGCTATTGTCAGCCAGCTCCTGCTCCAACTGACCAGCGCCCCAGCCAGCGTATCCCAGGGCAATGAGGTGATCACTCGGTCCCTCGCCTATAGCGATAGCGCGCAGAATATCGCGAGAGGTGGTCAGGCAGATTTCAGGTGTAACCTGTAAGCTGGCCTCCCAGGGCTTGTCGCAATTGCGGTGCAGAACAAATCCATGATCCATTTGTACCGGGCCTCCGGCCATCACCGGCGCAGTGGAAAAATCGCCTGCGGTGTCAATTTGCAGGTGCTCGAAGATCTCGCTCAGGGACATGTCCAGCGGACGGTTGATAACGATACCCATAGCACCACTTTCACCGTGCTCGCAGATATACGTAATGCTTTGCGAAAAAATCCCCTCGGTCAGGCAGGGCATGGCCAGCAGGAAGTGATCCCGCAGGCAGTCGCCACTTTTGGCTGTACTTACACTATTCCTGACGGACATGAATCCTCTTGCTTTTGTGGTTTGGAAAGAAAGGTTTACTAAAGCTGACTGTCTTAGGGTGAGCTTAGCTGGTTTTCCTGGAAATGCCACATGCGCACAATTTCGAGCTTGTCGGTTGTCGCTTTCAGCTCCTCTGGAAAGGGGGCATAGGGTGCCGCCATGCGCACGATTTTAATCGCCGCTTCATCGAGTACCGCAAAGCCGGAAGACGATAGAATTTGTATATCCTCCAGACTGCCGTCATTGCGGATGACCACGAGCATACGCAGCTCTCCGTAGATGCCATAGCGAATTGACGCCTGCGGATAGTATTGGTTGCCTACTGCTTCCAGCCGCTTGCGCCAGTCGAGCAGGTAAGCGGCGTCGACAGATTGTTTGGCCGATGCGGCGGTCAGGCGTCGCACGCGCGGCTGGTTCACGTCCATATGGTTTTCATCATCCAGTTCGGCCTGCAAACTGGCGATCTCCCGGTTGATTCGATCTACTTCCGGGCTGATGCCTTCCAGACTGGATTGCGGGCGCGGCAATTCCAACGTTTCACTCGTCAGCTGTTGCTGCGCCATGGCTGTGGTGCTCAGCGTTTCGTACTGCAGCGCGCTCTGCTCCTGCGACATTTGCATCTGGTTTTGCTGTTCTGAAAAGGTATCGGACTGCAGCGGGTTGCGAGTGCTTAGCCGGTCTTGCTCGGATTCGTTGCCGCTTCCGGCCTGGTTTGCCTGCGCGATATTGCGGGCGTCCTCCTGCGCAGTAGCACTTGGCCGGGTGGCGAGCGTTACTTCTATCTGCGGTGTCGTATAAGTGCCTGTTTCATTGGCGTTGAAGGAGATACCGAGAATCAGGGTCGCGTGCGCCGCCACAGCCAGCAGAATGGCATTTTTGAATGAAGCGTCTTTATTGTTGCCTGTTTCCAGGTAATACATGGATGCGCTAGCGCCTGTTGGTTAATTCTCCCGCAATACAATCCATGAGTTGGCCCGCAATGTCCAGATCGAAACCAGCGTCAATTTCCCGAATGCAGGTAGGGCTGGTGACATTGATCTCAGTCAGGTAATCGCCTATCACATCAAGGCCGACGAATAGCAGCCCCTTCTCGCGCAAGCTAGGACCCACCTGCGCGGCGATCCAGCGATCCCGCTCAGTGAGTGGCTGTGGCCGCCCGCTGCCTCCTGCCGCCAGATTGCCGCGAGTTTCCCCCGCCAGCGGAACGCGCGCCAGCGAATAGGGCACCGGCTCTCCGTTAATCATCAGTATACGTTTATCGCCGTCTGCAATCTGCGGAATAAACTTTTGTGCCATGATGGTGCGGCCGCCATGCTGCGTCAGCATCTCCAGTATGACGCTGATATTGGGATCGCCCGGTTTCACCCGGAATATCGCGCTGCCACCCATGCCGTCCAGCGGTTTAAAGATGCTGTCGCCGTGCATCTGCTGGAACGCCTTGAGGCGGGCCATGTCTGAGCTGACCAGTACCGGTGGGCAACACTGCATAAACTGCGTGGCGAAAACCTTTTCATTGCAATCGCGCAGGCTCTGGCAGCGATTGACAATCAGCGTGCCCCTGCGTTCCGCAGCTTCAAGGATATATGTGCTGTAAATATACTCGTTATCGAAGGGGGGATCTTTACGCATCAGGACGACGTCTAGCTGATCGAGATCCCGATCTTCCCGTCCGCCCAGCGTAAACCAGCTCTGTGGATCGCGCTTAACCGCTAACGGTGCCATGTGCGCTCGCGCCACCCCCTGCTCCAGATAAAGATCGCCGGGCTCCATATAAAATAGTTCCCAGTCCCGCTCCTGAGCGGCCCACAGCATGGCCATGGTGGAGTCTTTTTTGTAGTTGATGCGGCTGATGGGGTCCATCACTACGCCGAGCTTGATGGTCATTGTGTTCACTCTCGTACCCTGAGGGCCTGCTAACTTACGCAAAGGCCCTCAACGGCGCAAGTGTGCGGACTGACGTATAGCGCGACACAGGAAGGTCCGTTGCCTTAGAATGTGGCTCCAAAATCCCTTCTTATTCGTGGAGAGCAATGTGAGCATCGCAGGCATCTACTTCTTTTTGGCGCTGTTGAGTATTGTATGCACAGCGACCGCTATCTTCCGTGCCCGGCGCATCTATTGGCTAGCACCGATTTACTTTTTCAGTGCCTGGCTGTGCGGTGAATTGGCGCTGATACATTTGCTGTGGCAGGTAGCGCTTACCGCACTGCTAGGGATCACGGGGGGCTTGTCAGATCCGATGGCCCAGACCGGGGTTGGATTGTTCGCGCTGTCCTGGCTGGGCCTCGTGTATCTTCATTGCCAGGCAATGGATACACCGTTTCACCTGCGCCCGGCCTTGCAAAGTGCGCTGGGGGAGGATTATCGTGCGGATATTCCGGCCGAGCGGCGGCAGCTGCTGTCTGATGACATTCGCACTCGCGACTGGATGCGGCCTTTCCATTTCAGTCGGGACGGTGTTAAGCAGCTTAAAAATATCGCTTACTCAGACGCCGGGAAGCGTAACCTGTTGGACATTTACCAACCTGATGATCCGCGTGAGGGCGGTTTTCCCGTGTTGCTACAAGTGCACGGTGGAGCATGGATCATTGGTGACAAGGAACAGCAGGGCAAGCCCCTGATGTACCGCATGGCGCAGCAGGGATGGTTGTGTGTTGCAATCAATTACCGGTTGAGCCCCAAAGCGGCATTTCCCGCGCATATTATCGATGTGAAGAAAGCCATCGCATGGATTAAAGAACATATTACGGAGTACGGCGGCAATCCGGATTTCATCGCCATCACAGGGGGCTCAGCGGGAGGTCATCTCAGCGCCCTGGCAGCGCTGACGCCCAATCGTAATGAATGGCAGCCCGGTTTTGAAGATGCCGATACAACGTTGCAAGCGTTGGTTCCGTTCTACGGTGTCTTTGATTTTCGCGACCGTCATCACATTCGCCCAGAGATGTCGATGGACGGTATGCTTGCCGATAAAGTGCTGCAATGCGCCAAGGATGACCACCCGGAACTGTGGGATGCCGGTTCGCCGCTAAGTCATGTATGCGCTGATGCACCACCCACTTTCGTCATACAAGGCACACACGACACGCTGGTGTGGGTAGAGGAATCGAGAGTATTTGTGGATGCATTGCAGGGTGTCTCGACACAGCCAGTAGCCTATGCTGAGTTGCCTGGCGCTCATCATGCCTTCGAGATCTTTCACTCGGTACGCACCGACCATACGGTGAATGCGGTTGCCGATTTCCTTGAATGGACGCACGCCCAATGGCGGCAGGAAAAGGCGAGTCCTGGCGTGGGGCCTGCATAGCCACAGACTGCACTCCACAGTAGGGGGGCGCTCATCGATGCCCGCGCGCTTCAGTGCAGGGTATCTCAATCGAGTTTTATGTCACCCCACCGGGACTGCAAGATCGCGATAGCGGTGAGGGGCGCAGTTTCGGTGCGTAGCATCCGCGGCCCCAGACGCAGTGCGTCGTATCCGGCTTCTTCTGCGGCGTTGATTTCACGTTCGCTCAAACCGCCTTCCGGGCCAATCAGCAGTGCGATGCTGGTGGGCGCCTGGCCGACTTTAAGCCCCTGAGCGCGGAGGTGCAGCACGAACTTTTTCTCGGCGACAGTGTTTGCCAGCCAGTTTGCGAGCGGCTGTTGCGGGTGCACGCTGGGTGGACGATTGCGGCCGCACTGTTCGCAGGCGCTGATTGCGATCTGCTGCCAGTGCTGAACCTTTTTGGCCGCGCGATCGCCTGATAATTTCACGCCGGTGTGTTCGGTGACTAAAGGCGTGAGTGCGGAGATTCCCAGCTCCGTTGATTTCTGTACTATCCAGTCCATGCGCTCGCCGCGGGAGATGGCGATGCCGAGGTGGATTGCCAGTGGCGATTCGCTCTCAAGCGGCAGATGCGCGCCGGTGCGCACCTGTACCTGTTTCTTGTCGACTGCCGTAATTTCGCTCGGATATTCGCCGCCGTGGCCGTCAAACAGTGTCAGTGCGTCGCCCACACCCAGGCGCAGGACGCGCGCCAGATGGCGGCTGGATTCTGGCTCCAGTGCGAACACGGTGTTGTTGCACAGCGGCTGACTGGTGTGGATGCGGGTAATGCGCATGGTGTTGCGCCCGGTGTTACGGGCCGGAAACTACAGGCCCAGATTATTGTAGATTTCTCGCGTCGGCTCGATCTGATTCATCGTGTAGAAATGAACACCCGGTGCGCCACTGTCGAGCAATGTCTGACACAGCTGCGTCACGATTTCGATGCCGAACTTTGTGATGCTCTCCTGGTCATCGCCATACGCTTCGATGCGACGACAGACCCAGCGTGGAATTTCTGCGCCGGAGTTGTGGGAGAAGCGCCGCAGGTTGGTGAAGTTAGTGATCGGCATAATGCCGGCGTGAATGGGCTTGTCGATACCCGCCGCCGCGCACTGGTCCAGAAAGTAGAAGTACGCCTCTACCGTGTAGAAATATTGGGTAATGGCGCTGTCTGCACCGGCGTCAAACTTGGCTTTGAGAAAATGGATGTCGCTGTCATAGCTTTTCGACTGGGGGTGTATCTCCGGATAGGCACCAACCTCGATCTCAAAATGGTCCCCGGTCTGTTTGCGCACGAACGTCACCAGCTCATTGGCATACACCAGATGAGCGGCACCTCCGGTGCCTGAGGGAACGTCGCCGCGCAGCGCGACCAGGCGTTTGATACCCTTGTCCCGATACGTTTGCAGCAATGCGGCAACAGCGTTTTCATCGTCGCCGCCAAAGCTGAGGTGAGGCGCCACATCGATACCTGCAGCGCTGACTGCCGATACTAGGCCCAATGTGCTATCGCGGGTGCTGCCCCCGGCGCCATAGGTCACCGAGAAAAACTCGGGACCCAGTGCGTTCAGGGCAGGGATGACCTCGTCCAGCAGCTTGCTTTTTCCCGCCTCGGTCTTGGGCGGGAAAAACTCGCAGCTGATGCGTGGTTTCTGCGTCGTCATCTATCTATAGCCTGCTAGTACTTGTAGCTGTCGGGCTTGTAGGGCCCATCGGCATTGACCTTGATGTAATCGGCCTGTTCCGTTGTTAGGCGCGTCAGTACCGCACCAAAACCCGAAATCATGTGAGCCGCTACTTCTTCGTCCAGCTTCTTTGGCAGTACTTCAACCGACAGCGCAGATGACTTCATGTTGGGCTCAAGATCGGCGAACTTGCGCTCATACAAGTAGATCTGTGCCAGCACCTGATTGGCAAAGGAACCGTCCATAATACGCGACGGGTGGCCAGTGGCGTTGCCAAGGTTAACCAGACGGCCTTCAGATAGCAGGATCAGATAGTCGTTGGCTGCTTTGTCGCGGTAGACCTTGTGTACCTGTGGCTTGACTTCTTCCCACTCCCAGTTGCGGCGCATGAAGGCGGTATCAATCTCGTTGTCGAAGTGACCAATGTTGCACACTACTGAATTCGCCTTAAGCGCCTTCAGCATGTTCGAGTCGCACACTTTGTAGTTGCCGGTGGTGGTGACCAACAGGTCAGTGGTCGCCAAAAGATCACGATTGATAGACGCTTCTGTGCCGTCATTGACGCCATCGTTAAAAGGCGACACGACTTCAAAGCCGTCCATACACGCTTGCATGGCGCAGATCGGATCGACTTCAGAAATCTTTACGATCATGCCTTCCTGGCGCAGTGACTGGGCAGAACCTTTGCCAACGTCACCGTAGCCAATGACCAGCGCTTTTTTGCCGGCCATAAGGTGGTCAGTGCCGCGTTTGATGGCATCGTTGAGGCTGTGGCGACAGCCGTACTTATTGTCGTTCTTGGATTTCGTCACTGAGTCGTTAACGTTGATAGCGGGAACTCTCAAGGTTCCGTGCTCCAACATTTCCTGCAGACGATGCACGCCTGTCGTGGTTTCCTCAGTAATGCCGTGGATCTTGTCCAGCATGGCGGGATACTTGTCGTGCAGCATTGCGGTCAGGTCGCCGCCATCGTCGAGTATCATGTTGGCATCCCAGGGCTCGCCATCCTTGAGGATAGTCTGCGCCAGACACCAATCGTATTCTTCTTCCGTTTCACCCTTCCAGGCGAATACTGGAATACCGGCAGCCGCCATCGCGGCGGCGGCGTGATCCTGTGTAGAGAAAATATTACACGAGGACCAGCGTACTTCCGCGCCAAGCTGCATCAGAGTCTCAATCAGCACGCCGGTCTGGATAGTCATGTGGATGCAGCCCAGAATCCTTGCATTCTTGAGTGGCTGGCTGGCGGAATATTTCTCGCGCATCGCCATCAGTGCAGGCATCTCGCTCTCCGCGATCTCTAGCTCGCGGCGGCCCCACTGGGCCAGTGAAATATCAGCGACTTTGTAGTCTTCGGTTTGCTTCAACTGTTCTACTTTGTTCATCGTTGCTTCCTCTGGGCTGGTTGCCCTTTGTAAAATAGTCAGGTCGGCGCGAAAGCGCTTCGACCAATTGTTTGTGACTAGCGCGCCGCCTTTCTAAGCGCTTTCGCTTTATTGGTTTTCTCCCATGTGAAGTCCTTATCCTCGCGGCCGAAGTGCCCGTAAGCCGCAGTCTTGCGGTAGATAGGACGTTTCAGGTTGAGCATTGCAATCAGGCCTTTGGGGCGCAGGTCAAAATGCTCGCGCACCAGTTCGGAGATGCGGTCGTCAGAAATTTTGCCGGTGCCAAAGGTATCAATAGAGATCGAAGTGGGCTCTGCCACACCAATGGCATAGGACACCTGAATTTCGCAGCGATCGGCGAGGCCAGCCGCCACAATATTCTTGGCCACATAGCGCCCGGCGTAAGCGGCCGAGCGGTCAACCTTGGACGGATCCTTGCCAGAGAAGGCGCCGCCGCCGTGGCGTGCCATACCGCCGTAGGTGTCCACGATGATTTTGCGTCCGGTCAGGCCGCAATCGCCCACGGGGCCGCCGATGATGAACCGTCCTGTGGGGTTGATGTGGTACTTGGTGTTCTTGTGCAGCCACTCCGCAGGCAGCACATCCTTGATCACATGCTTCAAGACCTGCCTGTGGATTTCTTTCTGGCTGACGCCTTCGTCGTGCTGCGTCGACAGAACCACGGCATCGATGGCGATTGGTTTGCCATTTTCGTAACGCAGCGTCACCTGACTCTTCGCATCCGGGCGTAACCATGGCAGCGCGCCGTTTTTACGCAGTTCAGCCTGGCGCTCTACTAAACGGTGCGCATAATAGATAGGTGCAGGCATAAGCACATCAGTTTCGCTGGTTGCATAGCCGAACATGAGGCCCTGATCACCTGCGCCCTGCTCATGACCTTTACTCTCGTCTACGCCCATGGCGATTTCCGGGGACTGCCTGCCGATAGCGTTAAGTACCGCGCAGGACGCACCATCAAAGCCTACGTCTGAGCTGTTGTAGCCGATATCGATAATGGTTTGGCGGATGGTCTCTTCCAGGTCCATGTTGGCGGTGGTGGTGACCTCGCCCGCAACGATGGTCATGCCAGTCTTGACCATGGTCTCTACCGCGACGCGCGCGTCTTTATCACGCTTGAGTAAATAATCCAGCACCGCATCGGAGATCTGGTCGGCCATTTTGTCGGGATGTCCCTCGGACACCGATTCGGAGGTGAAAACCTTGTACTCGCTCATGCTTTTATCCTTCTTTTTAAAAATCAGTGACGACGGCCAAACAACCGCACCTGTACTTGAAAACCGTTGCGTTGCGCCAGATACACGCTGGCGATTTCTGCCAGCCCCGCTTCTTGTGTCCACTGCGCCAATTGGCCGGGGTCAAATCCCAACCACAAGTCACCGCAATTTTCCCGCGCCCACCCCTGATCGTGAGCGCACAAATCAGTGACCAGCACCACGCCGTTGGGCGCAAGGCAGGCGGCCACATCTTTGAGCACATCGCCGGGTGCGGGCGTGTGATGTAAAACCATACTGATGACTACGCAGTCTGCCTGCAGGTTGCGCGATGCGAGGCCGCGTGTGTCGTCAAGAATGAATTCGATGTTGTGCAATTCGGCGGCGGCGGCCTTTTCACGCGCTTGTTGCAACATGCCGGGCGCATTGTCCAGTGCGACAACGCGTTCAAACAGCGGCGCCAGCTCCAGCAGGAAGGAACCATCACCGGGACCAATTTCCAGCGCAGTGTGGTGGCGTGCCAGCGGCGCGTCTGCCAGTACTTGGGCCACTACGTCGGCGTACTGCTCGTAGGAAGCGATCAAATCCTGCTGTTGGCGGAATTTTTCGGCGTTGAGCCGGAAAAAACTGCTGGAGTTCTCCTCGCGCTGGCAGTGCAGGACTTCCAGCCGTTGCTGGGTGTCCTGTGGCAGGTCGAGCGCGTCCACAGCGTCGAAAATACTGTGCTGCAGCGCTTCCAGGTCAGAATGCTGACCCAGCTCGCTGCGTCGGTAGAACATGGAGTTTGCCTCGCGCCGCGCTACCACTAGCCCAGCACTGGCGAGTACTTTCAGGTGGTGGCTAAGCGCGGGTTGACGAATATTAAAGATAGAACATAGCTCGGAGACGCCGAAGGACTCGTTGCGCAACACCCGCAATATCAGCAGCCGCAGACTATCAGCGCTGGCTTTACACAGATTGGTAAGCGCCATCAAAGGCAAATTTGATGGCGCCTCGTCGGGTATCTGCTGCACCAGATTGGCGGTGTTGGACGATCGCATAGGGCGTGGAGTTTAGCAGCATCGAAAAACTATATCAAAATATTTCGATATAGGTCTGCTGCCCTGGATCAGAACAATGAAATCAACTCAGTTACGAAGGGTGCTTACTCAGGTTAAAAGGAAGCCGGTTAGCAAAAGTAAGTACCCTTCCTGCCGCGCACAGTCCCAACCCGATAACATTTAATTCACCGCTTGAGAGCTACTTTGCGGCTTAAGTGAACGCCATTCGACCTGGTGGTCAATTTACCGCCCGATTTGTTTGCCGTTAGCCCGCGCTTACGCGAAAATAGCGACCCGTTTTAGGCTCAACCTAGATTCCGCCCTGGAGAACCCCATGTCGTCCCCCCGCAGCAGACTCGCCAATGCCATTCGCGCCCTGAGTATGGACGCCGTCCAGAAGGCCAAAAGCGGCCACCCCGGTGCCCCCATGGGCATGGCCGATATCGCCGAAGTGCTGTGGAACGACTATTTGAGACACAATCCGGCGAATCCGGCGTGGCCTGGACGCGATCGTTTTGTGATGTCCAATGGGCATGGCTCAATGTTGATCTATTCATTGCTTCACCTGTCAGGTTACGACCTGCCGATGGCGGAAATCATGAACTTCCGCCAGTTACACAGCAAAACGCCCGGTCACCCCGAGTACGGCTACACCCCGGGTGTTGAGACCACTACTGGCCCGCTGGGGCAGGGGCTGGCCAATGCGGTGGGTATGGCACTGGCAGAAAAAGTACTGGCCGCGCAGTTCAACCGGCCTGGGCACGCGGTGGTTGACCACAACACCTATGTCTTCCTGGGCGACGGTTGCCTGATGGAAGGGATTTCCCATGAGTCTTGCTCGCTCGCAGGCACACTGGGCCTGGGTAAGCTCGTGGCGTTCTACGACGACAACGGTATTTCGATCGACGGCAAAGTGCAGGGCTGGTTCACTGACGACACGCCGGCCCGTTTTCGCGCCTATGGTTGGCAGGTGATCAGCGATGTGGACGGCCACGACCCCAGTGCTGTCAAAGCGGCTATTGAAACGGCCAATGGGCAGACTGGCCAGCCGACACTGATCTGCTGCAAAACTATTATCGGCAAAGGCTCCCCCAATAAGCAGGGCACGGAGTCTGTGCACGGTGCCGCGCTGGGTGACGACGAAGTGGCCGCAACCCGCGATGCGCTGGGCTGGGAGTATCCGCCATTTGAGATCCCCTCTGACATTTATGAAGGGTGGAATGCCAATGCGCGTGGCGCCGCTCAGGAGAAAGAGTGGGATCAGGCGATGGCAGCATACGCCAAAGCTCATCCAGATCTGGCGGCAGAGCTGCAGCGACGTCTGGCCGGTGAGTTGCCAGCAGAATTTTCACAGCAAGCGGCTGCCTTCATTGCCCATTGCCAACAGGAAGGCGCGACTATCGCCTCGCGTAAGGCGTCAGAGAATTGCCTCAACGCCTACGGCCCGTTGCTGCCTGAATTGCTCGGCGGCTCGGCCGACCTGGCCGGCTCTAACCTCACTATCTGGAGCGGCTCCAAAGGTATCAGCGCCAAGGACGCCAGCGGCAATTACGTCTATTACGGTGTGCGTGAATTTGCCATGGCCGCGATTATGAACGGTATCGCCCTGCACGGCGGCTTTATCAACTACGGCGCCACCTTCCTGATCTTTATGGAGTACGCGCGCAACGCTGTGCGTATGTCGGCGCTGATGAGGGTGCAATCCATCTTCGTATTCACTCATGACTCGATAGGACTCGGTGAAGATGGCCCTACCCATCAGCCGGTAGAGCAACTAACCGCCCTGCGGTCCACGCCCAATATGCAGACCTGGCGCCCCTGTGATGCGGTGGAATCGGCGGTGGCGTGGAAGATGGCTATCGAGCGCCGTGACGGACCATCGTCACTGGTATTCTCGCGCCAGAACCTGCCGCACCAGCAGCGTACCGACCAACAACTGGCCGCCGTTGCGCGCGGTGCCTACGTACTTCGGGAATGCGAAGATTCGCCTGATGCCATTTTGATCGCCACCGGTTCAGAAGTGCAGCTGGCGATGGCGGCGGCAGAGCAATTGGCGAGTAAAGGTCAGCAGATCCGTGTCGTATCAATGCCCTGTGCCGAGCTGTTCGAACAACAGGATGCGGCATATCGTGAAGCGGTGCTGCCCAGTGATGTGTTGGCGCGGGTGGCGGTGGAAGCCTTGCATGCTGATTATTGGTACAAATATGTCGGCCTCGATGGGCGGGTGGTCGGTATGACGACCTTTGGCGAGTCTGCCCCGGCGGGTGACCTGATGCAGTTTTTTGGCTTCACGGTCGACAATGTTGTCGCGACCGTCGAAGACGTGCTGTTGTAGAGCGCATCGCTATGTTGCGCTTGGCTATTAATGGCTACGGCCGCATCGGTCGCAGTATTCTGCGCGCGCTCTATGAGAGTGAGCTGCGACAGCATATGGTGATTGTCGCCATTAATGAATTGGCCGACGCCGGCACCGTATTGCATCTCACCCGCTACGACTCGACCCACGGGCGTTTTTCGCTTCCGCTTGAGGGTGATGCCAAACAGCTTCGCGTGAACGGGGACCCCATAGCCCTGTTGAGTCACCCCAAGATTGACGCGCTGCCGTGGCAAGACCTGGGTGTGGATATCGTCTTGGAATGTACGGGCGCATTTTCTGATCGAGCCACTGCGGAGCAGCATTTGCGCCAGGGCGCGGGCAAAGTACTGTTCTCCCAGCCTGCCCTGGCCGATGTTGATCAAACCGTCGTGTACGGTGTTAACCACCACGAGCTGCGCGCCGAGCATCGAATCGCCTCTAACGCCTCCTGCACGACCAATTGCATTTTGCCGGTTATCAAGGCACTGGATGCTGCCGTTGGTATTGAAAGCGGCACGATCACAACCATTCACTCCGCGATGAACGACCAGCCGGTACTGGATGCATACCACCATACCGATTTGCGCAAAACCCGTGCCGCGTCACAGTCCATCATTCCAGTGGATACGGAGCTGGCAAAGGGTATTGAGCGCTTACTGCCCTATATGGCAGATCGATTTACCGCGCAGGCGCTGCGGGTGCCTACATTGAATGTGTCGGCAATGGATTTGACGGTGCAGACGCGCCAGGACACTGATGTCGCAACGATAAATCAAATTTTGCGAGGGGCGTCACAGTCTGATTTCGACGGCGTACTTGGCTATACCGAGGAGCTTCTGGCATCCTGTGATTTTAATCATGATCCGCGCTCCAGCATTGTGGATGCTAGCCAGACACGCGTCAGCGGGAAGCGTCTGGTGAAGGTGCTTACCTGGTTTGACAACGAGTGGGGCTACGCCAATCGCATGCTGGATGTGGCCAAATACTGGGGCCAACTGTAGCGACGAACTCTAGCCAACAAAAAATAGCGGGTTGCCACTGGTTAGCGAGACGCCTGGACGTCAGTCAAGGGCAAAGGCAAAGGTAAAGGTAAAGGTAATAGGTTTATGACAGTCAAAGTCGACTTGATGCAGGATCTGCAGCTGCGCGGCAAGCGCGTACTGATTCGCGAAGACCTCAATGTACCGATCAAGCAGGGCGTAGTGAGCAGCGATGCCCGCATCCGTGCCGCGCTGCCAACCATTGAGGCGGCACTGGCAGCGGGCGCCAAAGTGATTTTGATGTCGCACCTGGGCCGTCCGGTGGAGGGCGAGTACGATCAGGCGTTTTCGCTAGCGCCGGTAGCAGAGCATTTGTCCGGTTTGCTTGGTAAACCGGTCACGCTGATATCGGAGTGGCGCGACGGCGTGGACATTGCCGACGGCGAAGTAACTCTTTTGGAAAATGTGCGCTTCAATCCCGGCGAGGCAAAAGACGACGAGGCCTTGTCTCGTGCCTACGCTGCGCTGTGTGATATTTTTGTCATGGACGCTTTCGGCACGGCGCACCGGGCGCAGGCTTCCACCCACGGTGTGGCAAAGTTCGCGCCGGTGGCGTGTGCCGGGCCTTTACTCGCGGAGGAATTGCGTGCTCTGACGCAGGCACTGTCGAACCCCGCGCGGCCGATGGTGGCCATCGTGGGAGGCTCAAAAGTCTCTACCAAGCTCGAAGTTCTCGAGTCGCTCTGCGAGAAGGTCGATCATTTAGTTGTCGGCGGTGGTATTGCTAATACGTTCCTCGCGGCCAGCGGTAGCCCGGTAGGAAAGTCTTTGTGCGAACACGACCTGATTCCGACGGCGCAGGCGCTGATGCAAAAAACCGAGATTCCGCTGCCCGTTGATGTGGTGACGGGGAAAGCGTTTGCCGAGGACGCGGCTGCCAGCCTGAAGCTGGCGGGCGATGTGGCAGACGATGACATGATTTTTGATATCGGACCTGTGGCCGCGCAGCAGATTGCAGAGATTCTCAAAAATGCCGGTACGATTCTGTGGAATGGTCCCGTGGGCGTTTTCGAGTTTGACCAGTTTGCCGAGGGCACCAAAATCCTCGCCAGAGCGATTGCCGACAGTCCGGCCTTCTCGCTGGCCGGTGGCGGTGACACACTGGCCGCGATAGATAAATTTGGAATCGCAGATAAAGTATCTTATATCTCTACCGGCGGTGGTGCTTTCCTGGAATATGTCGAAGGGAAAACCCTGCCAGCAGTTGCCATGCTTGAGCAGCGCGCCGGTCGTAAACCGGAGTAAACTACACTCCATCACTGTATTACGAGTAAAAGGATTATCACCATGGCATTAATCAGCTTGCGTCAGCTACTGGATCACGCCGCCGAACACAACTACGGCGTGCCGGCATTCAATGTTAACAATCTGGAACAAACCCGCGCCATCATGGAAGCGGCGGACGCGACCAACTCCCCGGTTATCATGCAAGCCAGTGCTGGCGCCCGTAAATATGCTGGCGCGCCGTTCCTGCGCGCCATGATGGAAGCAGCGATGAGCGAATTTCCGCACATTCCGGTTGTGGTCCATCAGGATCACGGTGTCTCTGCCGGGGTCTGCCAGCGCTCGATTCAAATGGGCTTCAGCTCGGTGATGATGGACGGCTCGCTCGGCGAAGATGGTAAGACACCCATGGACTACGACTACAACGTGGCAGTGACGCGCAAAGCCGTCGAAATGGCGCATTCCTGTGGCGTTTCAGTAGAGGGCGAACTGGGGTGTCTGGGCTCGCTGGAGACCGGTGAGGCCGGAGAAGAAGACGGCATCGGCGCGGCGGGCATATTAACCCTTGACCAGATGCTGACCGACCCGGAGGAAGCAGCTCAATTCGTCAAGGCGACAGGCGTGGATGCGTTGGCCATCGCCTGCGGCACTAGCCACGGTGCTTATAAATTCACCCGCCCACCCACCGGCGACATTCTCGATATTAATCGCATCAAGGAAATTCATGCGCGCATCCCGCATACCCATCTGGTGATGCACGGCTCCTCCGCAGTTCCCCAGGACTGGCTGGCGATTATCAACGAGTTCGGCGGGCAGCTTCCCGAGACCTATGGTGTGCCAGTGGAGCAGGTACAGGAAGGTATCCGCCATGGTGTGCGCAAGGTCAATATCGATACTGACCTGCGCTTGGCCTCCACCGGTGCCATCCGGCGCTTTCTGGCGCAGAACCCTGCCGAGTTTGATCCGCGTAAATATCTGGCACATACCATCACTGCGATGAAGGATATCTGCATTGCCCGCTATGAAGCGTTTGGCACAGCAGGCAACGCTAGCAAGATCAAGGTGCGCTCGCTGGCAGAGATGCAGCTTGCTTATGAGTCCGGAGAGTTAACGCCCGCGGTGTATTGAGTGGCAGAGCGGCGTTGACACAGGATCCCTCCCGGCGTCTTCGCCAGCAGCTTCCCCCCTTTGGTGAAAAGATGCTGCCGTCGGCAGATTTCGCCGCGTTCTGCAGTTTTTACAGTCTTGATTTTGAAGCGCGCCAGCCCGGCCTCTCGCATCTGGCGGGTCGCATCCCCTCAGGCGAACACTCCCTCGCTGTTCATTTGTGGTCGCAGCCGGGCGCGCGCGCGAACCTGTTATTAGTGCACGGCTATTTCGATCACAGCGGAATATTCAACAAGCTGATCGAATGGGGTCTGGCGCAGCGCTGCAATGTATTGATTTTCGACCTGCCCGGGCACGGGCTGTCCAGCGGCGAGCCCGCAGTGATCGACGATTTTGCCGATTACAGCCTAGCCATCAGGGATGTGCTTGCGACTGTAACTCTGCCGCCCTTACCCCTGTGGGTGATGGCACAAAGTACCGGTTGCGCCGCGCTGTTTGATTTCGCCAGACAGTACGATTGGCCCTTTACTGCCACCGTATTGCTCGCGCCGCTGATTCGGCCGGCAAAATGGCTTGGCGTCAGTCTGGGACACCGTTTGTTGGCGGGTTTTATCGATGACGTGCAGCGCACCTTTTCTGCTAATTCTTCCGATCAGGAATTTCTCGCTTTTCTGTGCCGTGATCCGCTGCAAAGTCGTCGTATCTCGCTGCGCTGGGTGGGGGCGTTGCGACGCTGGTTGCGTTACTTGCCGCGATGCGATCTTGGTGTTGGCCCTGCGCTTATTATTCAGGGCGATGCAGACACCACCGTGGATTGGCGCTACAACGTGGGTTTTGTCGGTGAGCTGTTTCCCGGCAGTCGCGTAGAATATCTGCGTGGGGCCGGTCATCAACTGGCCAATGAGTCAGCGCAGTATCGGCACGAGTATTTGCAGCACGTTGCAGACTGGCTTAACGAAGGTGGAATTGCGCTTGGCTGAATCTCAGGCTCAGGCTCAGCCTCAGATATAGAACCCGGCTGATTTAAGCAAGTCATACAAAGGGTTCAAGGTGTCACCGTAGTGTTGCCAGCGGTTTATAGAGCTGCTGTATATTGGCTGCTTTACTTGCACCGCGCTCGGCGTTGCTACGCTGGCCTTGCGTTCATGGAAGGTCAGGCACTGGTCTTCCCAGGGCAATTCACAGTGGATCAGTAATTCTCGAGACACCCGCTCTGGATCTGCGACCAGAGCCTCGTAACTGACTTCATGAACAGCGTTTGGCATCACGCCTTGCCAGTGACGCATCAGTTGATCAAACAGAATGAAATAGCGTCCGCAGTCGAGCAGGTCGTAGTTGTAGTGATAGGGTTTGAAATCAACTGCGAACAATTGGCGGAAATTGCTCAGGCAGGTATCCATGGGATCGCGGCGCAGACAGACCAGTTTAGCGTTGGGCAGCGCCAGTCTGATCAATCCCAGCAGGAGAAAATTGAGAGGCAGTTTATCGATAAAGTGTGGTTTATGGCCGGTTCTTGGCCGGGTGCTGTCAATATAGGCAGAACCCAGTTCTGCCAGATTGAGCTCCAGCGCTCCATTCAGGGTTGTGATGTCGAGGAGCTCACTGGGCTCTGTGCCAGTAGCGCGCCTCACCTGCAACGGAAAATTTTGCAGCTCGCCCGCAGCATACACCTGTGAATGGCTGGACAGAATCTGCTCCACCAGGGTGGTGCCGGTGCGGGGCATGCCGACGATAAAAATGGGTTCGGGGTTGTCGCAGCCGGAGTGTGGTTTGCTGAGTAATTTGCGGTTGAAGAGTTGCAAGATGCTAGCGAAATACTGAGATTCCGAGTCCGCACTATAGCTCGCGTGTGTCGCTTGCCCCTGCTTCGCCCATTCGAGGCTGGCAAATGCATCCTGGTAATGCCCCAGATCTTCCAGCTCCTTTGCGATGGCGTGGCCAAGGTGCAATTGATCACGTGAGGTTTTTACCTCGCCGCGCAATGTATTCAGTCGCTTCAGGTGGTTGTTCTCACGCGTTTGAGGCCGCAAGGAGGAAAGGGCCGAGTGCGCCTTTAGCATCGTGGGTTGCAGCTGTATGGCTTTTTCGTAGGTTTCCTCGGCGGCGGTTAAACGACCTGCAAACTGCAGCGAGGCTCCCTGGTTGAAATACAGATTGGCCTGCCATTCCGCAGTGAAGCCCTCAGCTCCCGGTGGCCGCTCGCTTAGACCCCGGACAGCATTTTCGAAACAGCGCAGCGCCTTTTCATGTTCGCCAGTGTGACTGAACACTGTGCCGAGTGTGCTCAGAGTTGCAAGCGCTATAGGGTTTAGCGTGAGTGCTATTTCGGCTTGATGCAACGCCCTTTCAGGCAGATCGAGAGCAATGAGCTGCTTGCCCAACTCTGTACGATACTCTGGGTTGTTCGGGGCAAGTTCAACGGATCGCTCCAGGATCGCTATCGCCTTGGGCATTTGCCCATTGTGCGTGGCGATAACGCCACAAAGGAACCAGGCATCTGCAAATGACGAATCAATTTTAAGGATGGCCAAACAATGTTGATGTACTTGTCGTAGCAGCCCTTCCTGCAGGGCTTTCTGGGCGGCAGCGTGATGCTCGGCAATTTGTTGCTCGTCAGAAATCATGTGTACACCAGTTTAAATCCAGGCACAAAAAAGGGCGCTAGCAAGCGCCCTTTTTTGGGTGATGGCATCGCTTAACCATCAAAATTGTACCTTAAGCGCATCCCGAACTGTCGTGGCCTTACGACATTGTGGAAGTAGTATCTCGAATCAAAGCCTTCGACATTCTCGATGTCGTCGAAATCTCCCCGAACGCCTGTTTCTGCGTATTTATCAAAAACGTTATCCGCATACAGCGCCACTGTCCAGCTGTCCCTAAACCACGTGGCTGAAATGTTATGCAATGCAAATCCTGACAGACTCTCTCCTGAGTCGCGTTCCCCCACTTTGGTGATAACGTTGCTCTGGTACGTCATCGACCAGTCTAGGTCCACGTGGGAGCCATCGTCGATCTGTAGCTCATAGTTTGCGCCCAGGAATAACTGATTTTCTGGTGTTCCAGGCAGTCGATCGCCGTCGAAGGCATCTTCACCTCCTACCAGGCCGGGAGCATCCTCGGTTAATTCGGCCTTGTTATACGAATAGGCGCCCGTCACCGAGAAATGGGATGTAATAAGCCACTGGCTTGTTAATTCTATACCGGTACTCTCAGCTGAGCCGCCGTTTGAAGAGAATCCGAGACCTCCAGTTTCTTCTGCGACATCGGCGATGCGAACATCATCCCATTCGATATAGTAAATGGAGGCATTGAGCAGTAACGAATCGTCAAACAGCTGAGAGTGCACACCCAGTTCGTAGTTGGTCGTTGTATCGGGCTTAATCAGTTGTTGATCTGCGGTGAGGCATGAGATCGGCCCATCTGGCAACGGCTCCGGGCACAGCGTTTGGGGGTTCAGTCCGCCGAGCCTGTAGCCCTGACTGACCGTCAGGAAACCCATGATGTCATCGCTGAAGTGGTACGAGGTATTGAACTTGTAAATGGCATCATCGTCATCTACATCGAATGATTCAGGGACAAGGACAATCGGGGACGGAACGCCAAGTGGGAATGCTGCGGCAAGAGAGGCATCATCTTCGAATTTGAACCAGCGTGCGCCCACCGTGACTTGCCAGGCATCAGTGATTTCGTAACCGAGCTCGCCAAAAACGGCGGTCTCCGTTGTTTTCCCCTCAAAACTGCTTATGAAGCCCAGTGAATTGGGGTCGGCGAGCCCTGGATAGAACTCTTGACTGCCAGCATCAATTTTGAATTCACTGTAAAAGCCCCCAACTATCCAGTTGAACGGTCCATCCCCATTGGAAACCAGACGTAATTCCTGAGTGAATGTATCCTCGTCGGCATCCTCACGCGTGAATGCGACAAAACTGGGAAAGAACTCGTATCCGTATCTGCCTCTGAGCAGGAAGTCGGTTTGATCGCGTTGACCGTTCTCCGTATATTCGTTATAGCCAGTGGCCGAGGTGAGGTCTGCGAAACCTAAATCTGCCACCATTTCCAGTGTGAGCAATTCGTTCTTGCGCTTGTTGGGTTCTTCGAAACGGGCGGCAGATTCGTACTTACCGGTACCAAACGAATCTCTGTAATTGACCTGGCGGCCGCCAATATCCGCATCCTGGTAGTAATAAGTGAGCGTGCTGTCCAACCTGTCGCCGGTATAGCGCAAAGCCAAACGGCCGGACCAGAGTTGCTGCGTATTGGCATCCTTCTGGCTTTTTAGGTTCTCGTCGCTCAGTGCGGGGACGGGTTGTGGATTGGATACCCCGGGATTGCGAACCAGATAGTTGTAATCAATGAAGCCTGGATCATCCAGGTAATCCAGTGAGGCACGTAGCGCCAGTTTATCGTCAATGATGGGAACATTAATGGTGCCTCCAGCTTCATAGCCGGTACCATCAGAATGACTGAGTCCGAAGAGGTCTCCGCGCAGTTCATAGCTTAAAGCATCAGATTGTGGCTTGTTCGGGATGTAACGTATCGCGCCTCCTAATGTCCCGGCACCATAGAGCGTCCCTTGGGGGCCTAATAATATTTCGACTCTGTCCATGTCATTGAGCCTCAGATCAACATAGACGGGCACCTCACCGACATAGGTCGCTACTGCACCACCACCATTGTTATTGGTGTCGGGTGCGACGATCGAGTCTACAGTCAGGCCGCGCACCGTCAGCGTGTTGCCGCTGCGTGGGCCTTGATCTACAACCGTTAGCCCGGGAACTCGCCGCGCGATGTCGGCGAGATTTTCGATGCGTTCTCGCTCGATCAGGGTGCTGCCCAGTGACGTGATGTTGATCGGAATATCTTGAATGGACTCCGCGCGGCGAGTGGCGGTAACGATGACCTCCTCTAACCGTGTTTCCTGCGCCGTGCTGTTGCCAGATATTAATGCAGCTGCGACCGCCGCCGATAACGTCGTGATCTGAAATACCTTGTTATTACGCATGTTTGCCCCTACCTGCGTTATTAACGTATCGAAGTAATGAGTTGCACTAGAAAAAGGCTCCTCGGTGATGCCCTTGTCGATTACGTGCCAACTATTGCCCGCGGGTTCTGATGTTCACAGGCCCCGTAACGTTCTAATTTCCCTTCAGCGTAAAGATAGCATTACTGACAGGTAGCTTTAAACGCTCGATAGGGCGCAAAAATACCGTTTACAGTCAATATGTTATGTCGGGTATCTGTAGAAAACTATGAGCACTATTTGTGTCATTCGGTACTGCGTTAGAACAGCACGCGGCTACGAATGGTGCCGTCAATGGCCGCTAGTTTTTTCAGTGCGACTTCGCTGTACTCGGCATCGATATCTATCACCACGTAGCCTACGCTCTCGTTGGTTTGCAGAAACTGTGCCGCAATGTTGATTCGATTCTCGGAAAATACGCTGTTGATAGCGCTCATCACACCAGGCACGTTGCGGTGTATATGCAACAGCCGATGCTTGCCCTTGTGTTCCGGAAGCGCGACGGCAGGCAGGTTAATGGACGAGGTAGTGGTGCCGTTATCGCTGTAACGCGCCAGCTTCTCCGCCACTTCCATGCCGATGTTCTCCTGCGCCTCGATGGTGCTGCCACCAATATGAGGCGTCAGGAAGGTGTTGTCGAAACGGCGCAGCGGCGAAATGAACTCGTCGTCGTTGGAGCGCGGTTCTACCGGGAACACGTCGATACCGGCGCCGCCGAGCGCGCCGCTGGCCAGCGCGTCTGCCAATGCATCGATATCAACCACAGTGCCGCGTGAGGCGTTGATCAGGATACTACCCGCTGGCATCTGTGCCAGTTGCGCGGCGCCCATCATATTTTGTGTGGTATCCGTTTCAGGCACGTGGAGACTCACCACATCCGAGCTGGCCAGCAGCTGATTGAGACTCGGCACTTGTCGCGCATTGCCCAAGGGCAACTTGTTGGTGACGTCATAGAACTGCACCTGCATGCCCAGCCCTTCGGCGATGACGCCCAACTGCATGCCGATATTGCCGTAGCCGATAATGCCGAGTTTCTTGCCGCGAATTTCAAAGGCATTGGCGGCGGTTTTTTGCCACTCGCCGCGGTGCGCGGCGGCGTTCTTCGCGGCAACGCCGCGCAGCAGCAGGATGGCTTCCGCCAGCACCAGTTCAGCGACACTGCGGGTGTTGGAAAACGGCGCGTTGAACACAGGAATGCCGCGGTTTGTTGCGGCGCTCAGTTCGACCTGATTGGTGCCGATGCAAAAACAGCCGACAGCCACCAGCTTACTGGCAGCTTCAAATACTTCCTCAGTTAGTTGGGTTGCGGAACGAATTCCGACAAAATGTGCGTTGGCAATCGCTGTCTTCAACTCGTCAACGGGCAGGGCCTTCTTATGCTGCTCGATATTGTTGTAACCGGATTTTTGCAAGGTCTCAACCGCCGTGGGGTGGACACCTTCCAGCAGCAGAAACTTGATCTTGCTTTTCTGAAGTGATTTCCGTGCCATGATGTTTTGGTCCTTTACGGGTGGGGCCGGACAGTTCGGCAGACTTGCCATTGCGGCAAAAAAGGGTGCATATGATAACATACGCGCCGCTTTAACAGCGCCCTGTAAATGTTACCAGAGGAGCCCAGTGTGGCCGCCATCACTAACGCCGTCTTTAATGCATTGGAGAAAATCGTCGGCCCAGGACGGGTGCTGACCGACGCCGATTCGTTGCAGCGCTACGGTCGTGATTGGACTCGTGTTCACACCCCCAATCCTGCAGCGATCGTACTGCCAGACAGCATAGAACAGGTGCAGGCGATAGTGCGCCTGGCGGCCAGTGAAGCGCTCGCAATAGTGCCTTCCGGTGGACGCACTGGCCTCAGTGCAGGGGCAGTCGCGTGCAATGGCGAACTTGTTTTAGCGCTCGATCGACTCAATTCAATCGAAGACTTTAACCCTGTCGATCGCACTGTGCGCTGCGGCGCCGGTGTTGTCACCGAGCAGCTGCAAGATTATGCCGCGCACCGCGATCTATTCTATCCGGTCGACTTTGCGTCCAGCGGCTCCAGCCAGGTCGGCGGTAACATCTCCACCAACGCAGGCGGCATCAAGGTTATCAGGCACGGCATGACCCGTGACTGGGTGGCGGGCCTGAAGCTTGTAACCGGTACGGGTGAATTACTCGACCTCAATCGAGGCCTCGTGAAAAACAATGCCGGTTACGATCTGCGGCAACTGGTTATCGGCGCGGAGGGCACCCTCGGAGTGGTGGTCGAGGCGACGATGCGTTTGTCGCGCCCCCCGCAGGAGCTGGTCGTGCTGGTGCTCGGTGTACCGGACATGGCCGCCATTATGCAGGTCTTGTGCGCTTATCAGGGGGCAATGGAGCTCAGTGCGTTTGAGTTCTTCTCCGAACTGGCATTGCAGAAAGTGATAGCGCACCAGGACCTGCAGCGTCCGTTTGAAACCCCAGCCCAGTACTACGCATTGCTGGAGTTTGAGCAGCGCGATGCAGCAACACTGGAGCTGGCGATGAGCCTGTTCGAGGAGTGCGTTGAGCAGGGCTGGGTTGTGGATGGTGTGGTCAGCCAAAATATTGGGCAGGCGCGATCCTTGTGGCGTTTGCGTGAGGACATCTCAGAAACGATCTCGCGCTGGACACCGTACAAAAATGATATTTCGACGGTGATCTCCCGTGTGCCGGCCTTCCTCGAAGAGGTGGAGGCGGTGGTCAACAAGAGCTATCCGGAGTTTGAGATTGTCTGGTTCGGCCATATTGGCGACGGCAATGTCCACCTGAATATCCTCAAGCCGGATGATCTGCCAATGGTAGATTTTCAGCAGCGCTGTGGCGAGGTGAGCAAGTGGGTGTTCGATATTGTGCAGCGCTATGAGGGCAGTATTTCGGCTGAGCACGGGGTTGGGCTGCTGAAGAAGGATTATCTTCACTACACCCGCTCTGCGCTTGAGGTCGCTATAATGCGGCAGATCAAGAAGGCGTTTGATCCGCAGGGGATTATGAATCCCGGGAAGATTTTTGATAGTTGAGCGCTTCTATAGATTCGGTAGTGTGTGTTCTGAGCTTAATGGCACTTCACTTCACTTAGCCGAGCCTGGCTCAAGAGAAGCACCTAGGCGTCAAAGCTCTACTCGGTTTGGCGCCAGTCGCGCAGCGGTTTAGTCCAGTGCAGCTTGAGCCGCTGGCAGCAGCAGCCTGCCGCCAAGGTAGTGGCATTCTATTCGGCGTAAATCGTCTTCACGCCCTCACTCGTGCCCAGCAGGAGCACGTCCGCGGGTCTCATCGCGAATAGCCCATTAGTGACCACGCCTGTAATATTGTTGATCTTCGCTTCTATCTCCAACGGCTGTGCAATGGAAAAATTGTAGACATCCAGAATCACATTGCCATTATCTGTCACCACGCCCTCGCGGTAGATCGGGTCGCCGCCAAGCTTGACCAGTTCCCGCGCCACATAGCTGCGCGCCATGGGCACCACCTCTACCGGTAGCGGAAACCCCCCCAGCGTTCGCACCAGTTTTGACTCATCGGCGATACAGATAAACTCCTGCGCCACTGCCGCGACGATTTTTTCCCGGGTCAGCGCCGCGCCGCCACCTTTGATTAATTGCAGTGCATGGTTACTCTCGTCTGCGCCATCTATATAAAAGTCCACGCGGTCTACGGTGTTGAGTTCATAGACCGGGACGCCACGACTTTTCAGTCGCTCTTTTGATTCCTCGGAGCTGGCCACCGTGGCATAGATCTGGCCCTTGATCCCTGCGAGCGCATCGATAAAGAGATTGGCCGTAGAGCCGGTGCCAATCCCTAAAACAGTGTCTTTCTCAAGTTTTGGTTGTATATAGGCCAGCGCAGCGCTCGCCACCGCTCGCTTCATTTCGTCCTGATTCATGTGATATCCCCGAGGTGTCAGTTTACAGCGGCTAATAGTATAGGTGAGCCGCCAGCGGCGAGCACGGAAAACAGTTTTTACCAGCCACTTTTAGCTACGTCCAGCGACAAGCCACCGCCAGCTATTAGTAACCGCTGCACTGGGCTGTAATGAAGCCTGTCCTCCATTAAGATGGTCAGTCTTCACGCCACCATCGGAAGTGAACGCCTCATGCTGCAGTCTTACATCAAAAGTATTCTCGACGCGCGCGTCTACGACGTTGCCCGGGAAACACCGATTCACGAAGCCAGCTTGATGTCGCGTCGCCTCGACAACAGGGTCTGGCTGAAACGCGAGGACCTGCAGCCCATATTCTCGTTCAAGCTGCGCGGAGCCTATTGCAAGATGAGTCGCCTCAGTCCAGAACAGCTCAAGCGCGGCGTCATTGCCGCTTCGGCGGGCAACCATGCGCAAGGCGTCGCGGTCGCGGCGCAAAAGTTGGGCGTGAAAGCGACCATTGTTATGCCGCGCACCACGCCGTTGATCAAAGTGGATGCCGTGCGCACTTTGGGTGCGCGGGTGGTGTTGCACGGCGACTCCTACGATGAAGCGGCACTGCACGCCCAGCAGCTGATGGAGGCCAGGGGCCTGACATATGTGCATCCCTTCGATGACCCCGACGTGATTGCCGGCCAGGGCACAGTGGGCATGGAAATCGTGCGGCAACACCAGCGACCGCTGGATGCGCTGTTTGTGCCGGTGGGTGGCGGCGGCTTGCTAGCCGGTATTGCCGCCTATGTGAAGTACGTATGGCCGCAGACCCAGATCATCGGTGTAGAGCCGGAGGATGCCGCCTGTTTGCAACTGGCATTAGCGCGAGGGCGGCGCGATAAGCTCACTGAAGTGGGGCTGTTTGCCGATGGCTGTGCCGTCGCGCAGGTGGGCAAGGAGCCTTTTCGCATCATCCGCAAGACGGTCTCAGAAGTGATAACGGTCACCACGGATGAGATGTGTGCGGCCATTAAGGACATTTTTGAAGACACTCGCAGCATTGCCGAACCTGCCGGAGCGCTGGCGCTGGCCGGCCTCAAGAAGTATGTGCAGCGCAGCGGCGTGCAGGGGCAGGATTTATTGGCGGTTGTCAGCGGCGCCAATACCAATTTTGATCGGCTGCGTTATATCTCTGAGCGCACGGAAATTGGCGAGCAGCGCGAGGCTGTGATCAGCGTGACGGTGCCGGAGCGTCCGGGGAGCTTCAAGCGGTTTTGCAGTGCGCTGGGGCGGCGCAATATCACCGAATTCAATTATCGTTATGCGGACGCGAAGTCCGCCCAGGTCTTCGTGGGACTCTCGGTGACACCCGGCGGTGAGGATCTGGCCGCTCTGCGTGCAGACCTGCAGGAACGCGGTTACAGCAGCGAGGACATGACCGATAACGAGGTTGCAAAGCTGCACATCCGTTATATGGTCGGCGGGCACGCGCCCACAGAACTGCAGGATGAGTTGGTGTATCGGGTCGAGTTTCCTGAGCGCCCCGGCGCATTGCTCAAATTTCTGTCCGGGCTCGGCCAGCGCTGGAACATTTCCATGTTCCACTACCGCAACCATGGCGCTGCCTATGGCAGGATATTTTTGGGGATCCAGGTGCCTCCCGAAGAGCGCAAGCAGTTCGAGCAGGTGCTGGACGAGATCGCCTACCCCTATTCCGAAGAGACGGATAACCGCGCTTATCAGCTATACCTGGGCGGACGCGCAAAAAAAGCGTGAAATCCAGCTGCCGCGCGGCCTCTGGGGCCTTTTCTTTTGTTCGGGGCTGAGCTACCATCACCGATTATTGAGGGCCGACAGATCGTGTCAACCTTTTTGTTTGGCCACTGTGGAAGCGACCTCCCAATATGGTCGTAATGTTTGTCGTGAGAGAAAGTTATTGAAGCGTAAACCTGATGTTGTGCTGATGCTAACTGCAGCTTTTGTTGTCGGAGTCCTGGTGACGCTGCTACTGCCGTTGACCGCCAACAATTCGGTGGCGGAGCCGGCGTCTGAGCTGCAAGCCGGCGTTCTATTTACTGAGTAGCACCTTTACTTTTATCGTCCTGCCTGCGATAGAGCGCGGCATCGGTAGCAATATAGTCCAGCCCAATATCCCACTCTTCCAGCGGTATGGTGGCCACCTGTTGGCACTCGTGCGCCAAGCCTACCAGCACTGGACCGCTGATGCCGGATAGCGCGCGGTCATAGCACCCTCCGCCCATGCCGAGTCGCCCGCAGCGCGCGTCCCACCCCACAACCGGAAGGAAAATGATGTCGAAGTCACTCGCCGGACAGCGTTCGGCGGTCGTCGGTGGTTCGGGTATCTGGTAGCGATTGATCGATGGGGTGTCGTCGGTGTTCCAGCGCGCAAAAGTGAGTCTGCGGCCGCTGCAAAGCACAGGCAAAAACACGTGCTTGGCCGCATTGCGCGCAATGTCCGACAGCGGTGCCGTATCAATTTCACCGTCTCTGCCATGGTAAACGGCAATTCGTTGTGCGCTGTCCCAGCAGGGGAGCTTTAGCACGGAATGCACTAAAGCGCGGGCAGCAGTGCGCTGTGCGTAGGAGTCCAGTGTTTGGCGACGTTGGCGCAGAACAGAGCGCAATGCCGTTTTTGTGGAATGGGAGTCGGTCATAAAAAGAAAGGATTCCCGGAGTACCGCTGACGAAGCTGCCCTTGAACCCGACGATTCAAGGTGGTGACTCCTGCTCTGCATAAGGCTTTCCGGCCAAACCGGACTTGCACACCAACAAAAACGAGAAGCCCCCATTTACACAATATCGGGTAGAGGACTGTAAGTCTGGCGAATACACCAGGGACCCGCCGTAAGTATAGCCCAAATACAACGCTTACCGGCGACAAAAATCGAATAATATCGACCCGAACTGTGACGCGCTAACCGATTCCAAGTTGCCGCAGATTGTGTAGTGCATCGTCGAGCTTGCGGGTGATACGCTTGACTGAATCACTGTCGGCCGGATTTGGATCAGCGTGATCCGACGCCTGCAGAAGTTCATAACTGATGTTGAGTGCCGCCATAACTGCGATACGCTCCAGCCCTATGACCTTTCCTGAATCACGGATGCCACGCATTTGCTTGTTCAGGTATTTGGCAGAAACTACCAGTTCCGCCTCCTGTTCTTCAGGGCAAGCGACTTGATATTCTTTGTCGAGAATCTTCACGGTTACAGTGTTGGCTGGGCTCACTCGTGTCACTCCATTGTGCGCAGACGGTCAATCATTGCTTCGACTTTAGAGCGCGCCAGTTCATTTTTGTCCATCAGGTCTTGTCGTTCATCGCGCCAGCCGGCGACCTCGGCCTTCAACGCGTGATTCTCGCGATCCAACTCCTGACATAGTGAGATGAGACCGTCGATCTTATTTTCCAAGTCTTTGAGTGGGTTGTCTGCCATGCGGGTATACTAAGATGGTTATTATCAGTGCCCTACTATAGTGGCGCGCGACACCTAGGTCAACGAGACAAAATGCATAGATATCAATGGCCTGTAAAACCTTTTGCAATTGGCAGGTAAGATTGCGCAACACGGCGCAAGGCACACCGCATCAAGGAGCTTACTAGATGTACGACGATTTGAGTGAGGAAGTCGGAGTGTTTGACTTCGATGAGTTTGCCGATCATCTGTTGGATCAGGGTTTAGAGGCATCGCCTTCTCAATTGCACGGCTGTCTGAGCGGTTTGCTCGCAGCGGGCGCCCCGGATGAACCGGAGTTCGGGCTGGACGCGCTGGCGCAGTCGATGAACCTGGACCTGTTCGGCGAGTTGTCCGAACGCGTCATGCAACTGTACTCGGTTACTGCGCTGGCCCTGCAGGACGATGAGTTTACGTTCATTCCTCTGCTGCCTGGCGATGAAGAGGAAATCACCTTGCGTGCCGCTGCACTGGCGAACTGGTGTGAGGGCTTTCTGGCGGGCTTTGCCTTTCGCATCGCAGCTAACGAACCCGTTGCCGGGACACTGTCCGCGGACGTTGGAGAGGTGCTGCGCGACATCGCAGCGATGGCGCAGGCGGAGTCCGGCGCCGATGAGAGCGAAGACGATGCCGAGGATAGTTTCATCGAGCTTGTCGAGTACCTGCGCGTAGCGGTGGTCAATGTGTTCATGGAGAGCAGCGCGACTGCGGCTGAGCGTTCTTTGTCTTCGGATACGGCCCGGCCGCTGCACTAGCTGTGGTAATCTTACCGGTACTAATGACCGCCCTAGCCACTGTGTGCACTGTGCAGACGGCACTCCTGCACCGGCGCGTGACACCATGAGCATTAGCAAGACTGAGTTTGCGCGACGACGCAAGAATCTTATGGCGCTGATGGATTCAAATAGCATCGCCATCATTCCATCGGCCAGAGAGCAGATCCGCAGTCGCGATACCGGCTTTCCGTTTCGGCAGGACAGCGATTTTTACTACCTGTGCGGCTTCACCGAGCCTGATGCGGTGCTGGTTTTACTGCCGGGCAGGGGCCACGGACAATTCGTTATTTTTTGTCGCGAGCGGAGCCCGGAATCAGAGATGTGGCATGGCCACCGCGCCGGGCCCGAGGGTGTTTGCGAGAAGTACGGTGCGGACGACGCGTTTCCCATCGGTGACATTGACGACATCCTTCCCGGTCTCCTGGAGGGCCGGGAGCGCGTCTATTACTCTATGGGTCGCAGCGCCGAGTTTGATCGCCAAATCATGGGGTGGGTCAATAGTATTCGTGCCAAAGCCGCCACCGGCGCTGCGCCGCCAGGCGAATTCACTGACCTGAACTACATGTTGCATGAATTACGTTTGTTCAAGAGCGCCGCCGAACTCCGCCTGATGCGCAAAGCCGCCGATATTACCGCCAGGGCGCATTGTCGCGCCATGCGGGTCTGCAGGAGCGGTCTTTATGAGTATCAGCTTGAAGCGGAGTTACAGCACGAGTTCGCGAGCTCGGGCGCGCGCTTTCCGGCCTATCCTAGTATTGTCGGCGGTGGCCAGAATGCCTGCGTGATGCACTATATCGATAACCGCGACAAACTTCGCGATGGCGACATGGTGCTAATCGATGCCGGTTGTGAGTTGGAGTATTACGCCTCTGATGTCACCCGTACCTTCCCGGTTAACGGCCGCTATAATACCGAGCAGCGCGCGCTTTATGAGCTTGTATTGCAAGCGCAATTGGCCGCAATCGCCGAGATCGTGCCGGGCAATCACTGGAACCAGCCTCACGATGCCAGTGTAAAGGTATTAACCGAGGGGCTGGTGGAGCTGGGTCTTCTCAAGGGCCGTGTCGCGCACTTGATCAAACGGGCTGCCTACCGTGAATTTTATATGCACAGGGTGGGACACTGGCTTGGTCTGGATGTGCACGACGTCGGCGACTATCGTGTGGATGGCGAGTGGCGAATGCTGGAGCCAGGTATGGTGATGACCGTCGAGCCCGGGCTCTATATTGCGCCAGATAACACCAAAGTCGCAAAACGCTGGCGAGGAATCGGTATTCGTATTGAAGATGATGTAGTGGTGACCGACACAGGCTGCGATGTAATCTCCTGCGGCGTACCCAAAACAATAGACGACATTGAGGCATTGATGGTCGCGTGAGATATGTCTGAATACTTCGATGTGGTGATCGCCGGCGGCGGCATGGTGGGCGTTAGTCTGGCGTTGCAACTGGGCGCCGCACTGCCGCCCCAAACCTCAATCCTGTTGGTAGAAAGCTTTCCGGTGCCGGCGCCAGTTGTGGGTGGGACTTCCGAGTACCATCCCGCGTTTGATGCGCGTTCCACGGCCCTCAGCTATAGCTCACGTCTAATCTATGAGCAGATAGCGGTCTGGGATGATCTGCGCCAATGGTTGTGTGCGATTGAGAGTATTCATGTGTCTAGTCGAGGGCGCTTCGGCAGTACCCTGTTGGGAGCTGCAGAGCACGGTTGGTCAGCACTGGGGTATGTCGTTGAAAACGCGTGGTTGGGTAACACGCTGATCCGGCAATTGCATGACAGGGGGCGCGTCGAGGTGCGCAGTCCGGCAAAGGTTTTGGGTGCGTCGCCGGTGGGTAAAGGCGTCAGCTTGCAACTCGACAGCGCCCCAGCTGTGATCAACGCCAGCCTGCTGTTGGTCGCAGACGGCGCCAGTTCAGGGCTGCGCAAACAGTTAGGCGTTGCGGTGAGCGAGAAGGCTTACCAGCAGCATGCGCTGGTGGTGAACATCGCTTGCGCCGAGCCACACCAGGGCTGTGCCTACGAGCGCTTTACCGATGAAGGGCCGCTGGCCCTGTTGCCACTGCTTTCAGTGCGTGAGGGTGAGCACCGCTGCGCGCTGGTATGGACGCTGCCACCCGAGCGCGCACAATATCTGCTTGACTGCCCGCAGGCCGAGTTTCTGCAAACGTTACAGCAGCGTTTTGGTTACCGATTGGGCCGCATGCTGCAGGTTGGCGAGCGCCACGAGTACCCGCTGTCTCTGGTCGAATCCAGCGAGCAGGTGCGTCAGGGAATTGTCGTGACGGGTAACGCCGCACACGCGCTGCACCCGGTCGCGGGCCAGGGTTTTAACCTCGCATTACGGGATATCGCGGAGCTCGGGCGTGTGTTGGCACAGGGTGCCGCCGAGGGCTTGCCGTTGGGCGATCTGGCGCTGTTGCAGCGTTACCAGCGGCGACAGCATGCGGATCAACAAAGAACTATCGGTTTCAGCGATCGCGTACCGGCGTTATTCATGCAGCGCGATCCGCTACTGGGGCTGGGTCGCGATCTGGCATTGGCGGGACTGGATGTCCTGCCCGGGCTGAAACGGGAATTTGTGCGCCATGCGGCGGGTATGGCCGCAAGCGGGGGGCGCGCCCATGGCTGATCCACGGCATTACGATGTGGCGATCGTCGGCGCTGGTATTGCCGGAGCTGCCCTCGCCGTTGCGCTCAGCAAAGAGGGCCTGAAGATTGCGTTGATTGAGGCGCAGGCGCTGGATAAGAGCACCTTGCCCGCGGCGCGCGGCGTGCAAGATTTCGATTCCCGGGTCAGCGCGCTCACACCGCGTTCGCGCCAGTTGATACAACAACTGGGCGCGTGGGATGCGATCAGCGCCTACCGCTATTGCCGGTATCGGCACATGACGGTATGGGACGGCGAAGGCACCGGCCAGATTGAGTTCGATGGCGCCGAAGTCGGCTTGCCCGCACTGGGTTATATCGTGGAGAACCGCGCGATTGTCAGCGCCCTGCTCGCCCGCGTGCACGCCGCTACCGGTATCACCGTGTTGAGTCCTGTTGCGCTTAAGTCGTGCGCGCGTCTGCCCGCATCGCAGATGCAGCTGGAATTAGATGACGGTGAGCTGCTGAAAGCAGATTTGCTGGTAGCGGCCGATGGTGCACTGTCACGCGTGCGGCAGATGATGGACTTTCAATGTCGCGAGTGGGACTACGGCCACCGCGCCATTGTCGCCACCCTGCAAGTAACACGTCCTCATGAGGCAACTGCCAGGCAGCGTTTCCTGCCCAGCGGGCCGCTGGCATTGCTGCCATTGCCGGGTACAGACGATCATCATTACTGCTCGATGGTGTGGTCGCTGCAGGACGATTTGGTGGACAATATTCTTGCGCTTGACGACGCCGCTTTTTGCGCCGAGCTTACGCGCGTGAGCGAGGCGCGCCTCGGCCCCGTGTTGGGCAGCTCCCGTCGCTTCGCGTACCCGCTGCGCCAGCGCCACGCGGTGGATTATGTGCAGCCGGGAGTCGCACTAGTGGCAGATGCCGCGCACACTATTCACCCGCTGGCGGGCCAGGGCATTAATCTGGGCCTGCAGGATGTGGCGGTATTGGCCGAGGAAATCTTAGCCGGCCTGCAACGCGGCGCCAGTCCCGGTAGTCTGGAAGTCCTGCGTCGTTATCAGCGTCGGCGCAAGGGTGAGAACCTGCTAATGATGACGGCGATGGAGGGCTTCAAGCGCTTGTTTGAGCAGCAGTCATTGCCGCTGCGCTGGTTACGCAATTCGGGTATGCGCGGTGTCGATAAATTGCTGCCGGTGAAGCAACAGATTATGCGCCGCGCTATGGGGTTGGGGTGACGCTGCACCCCGCAGAGCCCGCACCGCAGATTGTTTTTCAACGCCGGGCCGTTAGAATGGGCCGATTAATAACACCATAAAGTTGTGCCGGGCCGTGCGACCATCGCCGCGCACGACGTTTATCATCGAGAGGAATTGTTATGAGCCACACGCCGATTGAACTCAAGTATGCCAAGACGCATGAGTGGGCGCGTTTGGAGGAGGACGGCACGGTTACTATCGGTATTACCGACCATGCGCAAACTGCTCTGGGCGATGTGGTATTCGTAGAAACGCCCGAGATTGGCGCAGTGCTGGCCGCCGGCGGCGATGCTGGTGTGGTGGAGTCTGTCAAGGCAGCGTCCGATATCTATTCGCCGCTGACCGGGGAAGTCATAGACATCAACATGCAATTGGAGAATGACCCGGAAACGGTCAACTCCGACCCGTATGGCGCAGGCTGGTTTTACAAACTGCAGCCCTCGGACCCGGGTGAATTTGATGCACTTTTGTCCGCCGCAAATTATCAGCAGCAATGTGACGACGAGTAAGCGCTCACTTGCGCCAGGCCCCGCGTATGACTGATCTATTTCTGCGTAAGGGCGCTGATCATCGCCTGCGCGGCGGCCACCTGTGGGTGTATTCCAACGAAGTCGACAGCGCGCGCTCACCGCTGAGCAGCTTTGCCTCCGGGGATCTGGTAACGGTCAGAAACACCAACGGCACGCTGCTGGGCAGCGCCTATATGGACCCCCGCACTCTCATTTGTGCGCGGGTCTACGCGCCATTTGAAGAGTGCGTCATGGACGTCGCATTCTTCACCGCGCGACTCGCAGCCGCGCGTGCTATGCGTCAGCAATGTTTCGATAAGCCCTTCTATCGTCTAGTCTACGGTGACAGCGACATGCTGCCCGGACTAATCATCGATTGCTTCGGTGAAGTGCTGGTGATGCAGATCAACAACAGCGGGTTGGAGCGCCATCGCGAGCCACTGCTGTTAGCGCTGATCTCCACCCTGAAGCCCAGCGGCATTTTGCTGCGCGGCGATAGCCGCAGCCGTCGCGAACAGGGTCTGCCAGGCGATAGCGAGGTAGTTTATGGCGTTGTCCCGACATTAGTGCCGCTTGAGGAAAACGGCGTGCAGTTTCTGGCGCCGGTATACGACGGCCAGAAAACCGGTTGGTTTTACGATCACCGCATGTCGCGCGCGCGCCTCGCTTCATGGGTGAAGGGCAAAACGGTCCTGGATGTCTACAGCTACATCGGCGGCTGGGGAGTTCAGGCCGCCTCGTTTGGCGCATCGTCAGTAACCTGTCTGGACAGTTCTGCACAGGCGCTTGAGGGGGCGGCGGCGAATGCGCAGCTCAATCAGCTTGAGGACCGCGTCACCACGCGCCGCGGTTCGGCGCCTGAACTAATGGCCGCTATGCAGACTGAGGGCGCTCTGTTTGACGTAGTGATTCTCGATCCTCCGGCATTTATCCAGCGCAAGAAGGATCTAAAAAAAGGCATTGCGGCCTATCGACGCATCAATGAATTGGGCTTGCAACTGTTGCACCCCGGTGGCCTGCTGGTCTCTGCCTCCTGCTCCATGCACCTGTCTCGAGCCGATTTGATCGCAGCGCTGCAGCAGGCGGCGGTGCGAGCTGGCTGTCAGATTCGCGTGTGCGAGCAGGGCGCGCAGGGGCCGGATCATCCGATTCATCCGGCCATTCCGGAGACCGAGTATTTGAAGGCGGTGTTTGTTCGGAGGTTGTAAGATTTGCTCATTGCTCATTGCTCATTGCTCATTGCTCACTGGATGAGTTTATTTGAGGCGCCGATGTGCGTTAGTGCGGTGTATCCATCCGGGGGACGCAAAAACGCCATCCATGAGGCGAGCTGCCAGGGATGGCGTCTTTGCGCTTTCTGTGGCGCAACAAACCCCCGCAGCCCGAAAATCGAAAAAACCTATCAGCGCATATGTTGAGCTAATTAGTCGCTGGTCTTTAGCTGGTCGTTCAAATACCACTACGCTCAGCAAAATCCCTGAAGAGAAGCCCTTGATCTAAACGACCGCACTCAACGCAAAGAAATCACCGGCCAGCCAGCCGCACCCGCGCGCGCGCGCAAGGTATCATCTGGATCAACCGCCACCGCATTATCCACCAGCTCCAACAGCGGTAGGTCATTGTGCGAGTCGCTGTAAAACCAGGCGTCCTTGAGGCTCATATTGCGAGTCTCAAGCCATTGGTGGAGACGGGTAACCTTGCCTGCCTGAAAAGAGGGGATGCCGCTGGGCACGCCGGTGTAAAAACCATCGACGATTTCCGCTTCACACGCGATGAGGTTTTCCACGCCCAACAACGCCGCGATTGGCGCGGTAATAAAGCGATTCGTCGCAGTGATGATCAGCAAATCGTGACCACGGCGGCGATGGTCAGCAAGGAGGTCAGCTGCTTTGGGTAACAGGATGGGCTTGATTTTGCTGTCCATAAATACCCCGTGCCAGGCATTCAGCTGATCCGGCGAGTGGCCCGCCAGAGTGCTGAGGATAAAGCGGAGATAGGCGTCAATATCCAGGTCGCCGCGCTGGTAGCCGGCATAGAATCCGTCGCTTTGCAGGGCAAAATCAGCGCTATCTACCAGCTGCTGTTCACAGACGAATTCCCCCCATAGATGGTCGCTGTCCCCGCCTATAAGGGTGTTGTCCAGGTCGAAAATTGCCAGTGTCACGGGGTATGCCTCTAAAAACTGCTGGCCAGCATAGCGGGGGTATCCGTTATAGTAAATTTCTCTGTGCCTGCAATTTGTGGAACAATGGTCGGCTCTAATAAAAGGCGATCTTTTTTGACGTGATAGATTCTGACGGCTTTCGGCCGAACGTGGGAATTATGCTGACCAACAGCGAGGGTCAGTTGCTGTGGGCCCGGCGGGTCGGCGGCCGCGATGCCTGGCAGTTTCCGCAGGGCGGTATTAGTGCGGGAGAATCACCGGTCGAAGCACTTTATCGAGAGCTGCACGAGGAAGTGGGCCTGTTGCCGGAGGCAGTTGAAGTGCTGGGTTCTACCAAGGGTTGGCTGCGCTATCGTTTGCCCTCGCGATTCGTGCGCGAAGGACAGAAGCCGGTGTGCATCGGGCAAAAACAAAAATGGTTTCTACTGCGCCTGCTGCAAGACGACAGTGCGGTGCAACTCAACCTGAACGAAAAGCCGGAGTTTGATCATTGGCAGTGGGTCAGCTACTGGTACCCACTAAACCAGGTGATTTCATTCAAGCGCGAAGTGTACCGGCGAGCGATGAAGGAGCTGGCCCTGCCACTCGGGCGTCACTCTGACAAGTTCGGGCGTAAGTAAGCGGAATGCTTAACACCCTGCGCCAGATAATTCAGGAGGTCAACGCGGCCGGAGGTCTTGAAGAGGCCCTGCAGATCATTGTGCGCCGTGTGCGTGACGCTATGAACACCCAAGTGTGCAGTGTTTACCTGCGCGATCCCGCCAGTGGCCGTTATGTGTTCCGGGCGACTCAGGGTCTGAACGCAGAGCAGGTGGGTGTTGCCAGCCTCGCCGCTAGTGATGGCTTGGTCGGGTTGGTGGCCGAACGCGGTGAGCCGGTCAATCTGGAAGAAGCTGAAGAGCACCCCAGGTTTTGTTTTTTGCCGGGCATTGGTGAGGAGCATTTCCACGCGTTTTTGGGTGTACCCATTATCCATCAGCGCGGCGTGCTCGGTGTGCTGGTGGTGCAGCAGGAGCAGCGCAGGCGCTTTGATGAGAGTGACGAGGCCTTTCTGGTAACGCTGTCTGCCCAGCTGGCAGGCGTGATTGCCCATGCTCAGGTCACGGGTGTGCTGGTAGCTGAGGCGCTGACGGGCGCTGCCCCCGCCAAGATAAAAGGCGTACCCGGAGCCCCTGGTATCGCCATCGGTACTGTCGTCGTTGTCTCGCCCGGAGCAGATCTGTACGCGGTGCAGCCGCGTGAAGCACGCGATAAACGCAAGGAAGTGCGCGCCTTCCGCGAGGCATTGCAAGCCGTACAGAAAGATATCCAGTTGGTGGCCCATAACTTGGGTGCCGAGTTGAGCCCGGAAGATCACGCGCTGTTTGATGTGTATATCAGTATTCTGGACGACTCCACGATCGGCGCAGAAGTAGTCGGACTCATCAAGGCCGGGCAGTGGGCGCAGGGCGCGTTAAGTCAGGTGATGATCGAGCATATCCGCCATTTTGAGCGCATGGAACACAGTTACCTGAAAGAACGCGCGGTAGATGTCAAAGATCTCGGTACGCGTGTTTTGGCCTATCTGCAGGCCGCAAACCAGGAAGGGCGTCTGTATCCTGACCACACCATAATGGTAGGCGAGGAACTGACGGCGACATCCCTCGGTGAAATACCGCGCGAAAAACTGGCCGGCTTGATCTCGGTGCGCGGCTCCAGCAACTCCCACGTTGCGATTCTTGCACGCGCCATGGGCGTGCCGACGGTGATGGGGGCGGTTGACCTGCCCTACGCTAAATTGCAGGACCGGGAAGTCATCATCGATGGCTACAACGGCACCGTGCATCTCAATCCGCGGCCTGAGATCAAACAGCGATTCCAGCAGGTACTGGACGACGATATGGCGCTGTCGCGGGATCTGGAATCGCTGCGCGACGAGCCCTGCGTGACGCTGGATGGCCACCGCATGCCGCTGTGGGTCAACACGGGCTTGATGGTGGATGTCGCGCGCTCACTTGAGCAGGGTGCTGAAGGCGTCGGGCTTTATCGCACCGAGGTGCCGTTTCTGCTCCGGGATCGTTTCCCCACGGAGGAGGAGCAGCGACTGATCTATCGCGAGCAATTGGAGGCCTTCGCGCCAAAGTCGGTCACTATGCGCACTCTGGATATAGGCGGTGACAAGGCACTATCGTATTTTCCCATTGAGGAAGAGAATCCCTTCCTGGGGTGGCGCGGTATTCGGGTGACTCTGGATCATCCGGAAATTTTTCTGGCACAGGTTCGGGCCATGCTGAAGGCGAACGAAGGGCTGGGGAACCTGCGCATTATGTTGCCGATGGTGTGTAATACCTCGGAAGTAGACGAGGCGCTGGACCTTATCCACCGCAGTCACCGTGAACTGAGGCAGGACGGCCTGACAGGAGAATTGCCGCCGATCGGCGTTATGATCGAGGTGCCGGCGGCGGTCTATCAGGCGCGGGCACTGGCCAGGCGGGTCGATTTTTTGTCAGTGGGCAGTAATGACCTGACCCAGTATCTGCTGGCCGTGGATCGCAACAACGCCCGCGTCGCGCATCTATATCATTCGCTGCATCCGGCCGTGTTGCAGGCTCTGGCCTATGTGGCGGCGGCCGCCCAGGCCGAGCATGTGCCTATTGGTATCTGCGGGGAGCTGGCAGGCGACCCGGGTGGTGCCATACTGCTGCTGGCGATGGGCTACAACGTGTTGTCAATGAATGCGACGAGCTTGCCCAAGGTCAAAAAAGCACTGCGCAATTTGCGCCGTAGCGAGGCTCGCAGTTTACTCAAGGAAGTTATGGGTCTGGACTGCGCGCATGAGGTGAACACTCGTCTGGAGAAGTTTCTCAGCCTGCACGGCATGGAAAAGTTCATTCATAACCCGGTGGAGTAAAGTGCTGTGCCAATCTGGCAAGCAGCATCGCTGCCCGGGCATCCACAGCAGGTACGCTAAAAATCGTGTTGCCGCACCGCGCTCGGCATTCCCCGGGCATCGAAACTCTGTTCCCGCCAGCTTGTGTTCCGCTGAGCATCCGTCCAGAGCGTGGTGCAGGAGCGCGTGCCATACGTCTCGGTCACAATAAACTGCGCTGACAGTACCTGCTCCATAGGGCTTTCCAGGTTGAGCGCCCGCAGCTCTCCGGGGTCGGCCATTTTGCGAGCACTGACCACGGTTGCCAGAACGTCGTGCGTCATGTCCTGGGTTTCTGTGCCGCCATCCGTTAGCGCTTTCACTATCGCCTGTATGCGGGCTTTACCCGCTTCCACTTTTGGCCAGGGCGTGTCCAACCGGGCATTACTCAAGCCGTAGATGCCAGGCGGCAGGTGCTGTGGTTCCAGTCTATCGCTGTTGGTGAAATACCACAGGCTGCTGCCATCGCCTACCAACAGATTGAACCCGGCGTAGTCCTGTGCCTGATTTGCTACCATCAGGAGATACGATTGTGGACTTTGAGCGCCCGCCAGGTAGCGCAGGGGCAGCTCGCCGCGTGAACACGGCGCGGGCGCAGTGCGCGCCGGATCGCGGTAGTTGGTGACCGCGGCAAAGCGACCGCCGCGAGTAACGCCCATCCACGTGCCACCCTGTTCGAGATCCTTTCCCGCCAATAGGTCGGGATGATCGATCCAGAAATCTGATGTCGCCGTGGGCCGGGCGTGGAACTCGTCGCGGTTGGCCGCTATCAGCAGCGGATAATCGAGAGAAACCTGATGGGCAAAGATGAGCAGACACATAAATGACAACCGGGTTCGGGGAAAAATTGTGAATCATGACGCAGTGGACGATAATACGATCTTTCTCGCCCGGTTTCTCGTGTCCATCGACGCTGGTAGCCCCTTTCACTGGTTGTTAACTGATATGTATCCATGCTGCCTTATCCTGAAATAGACCCGGTTGCCTTGTCGTTGGGGCCCTTGAAGATCCATTGGTATGGGCTGACTTACCTGACTGGCCTCGCCTTCGCGTGGTGGCTGGCGGTGCGTTGCACGCGCCGCCCCTGGTCCGTAGTAAAGCGCGAGCAGGTCGATGACCTCATTTTTTACGCTGCGCTGGGCGTGGTATTAGGCGGCAGAATTGGCTATGCAGTGTTCTACGGCGGCGACAAAATCGCTCAGGACCCCAGTTGGTTGTTGCGCGTGTGGCAGGGGGGTATGTCTTTTCACGGCGGGTTCCTCGGCGTGCTTTTTGCGATGTGGTTGTTTGCCCGTCGGCACAAGATAGTATTCGGTGCACTGATGGATTTTGTAGCACCATTGGTACCTGTTGGGCTGGCGCTCGGCCGACTGGGGAATTTTATCGGTCAGGAGTTATGGGGTCGGGCCACCGATGTGTCCTGGGCGATGGTATTTCCCAGAGACCCGGATCAACTCGCCCGTCATCCGTCACAGCTTTACCAGTTTGCGCTTGAAGGCGTGTTGCTGTTTATCATTATGATGTGGTTTTCGTCACGCGAGCGGCCCACCTGGTCAGTTGCCGGGGTCTTCGCCCTGGGCTACGGCTGCCTGCGTTTTATAGCTGAATTTTTTCGGGAGCCGGATCAAAACATTGGTTTCCAGGCTTTGGGCTGGGTGACCCGTGGGCAATTACTGTCACTGCCTATGATTGCGCTGGGCATCTACTTGATAGTAAGTGCTTACCATAAAGCTGGCGTCAAGGCGCCGGGGAAAGCGAGAAAATGAAGCAATATCATGACCTGCTGCAGGATATTCTCGACCACGGTGTGGCCAAGGGTGATCGCACCGGCACCGGCACACTGTCGGTATTCGGGCGCCAGTACCGCCATAATTTGGCCGACGGGTTTCCTCTGCTGACCACCAAAAAGCTGCATTTCAAAAGTATTGCCAACGAGCTTTTGTGGTTTCTGCGCGGTGATACGAATACACGCTGGTTGAAAGAGAATGGTGTTTCGATTTGGGATGAATGGGCTACGGATGAGGGTGAGTTGGGTCCGGTCTATGGCGCCCAGTGGACCGCCTGGCCGACCCGTGATGGCGGCACTATCAATCAGATTGATTATGTCATTGATTGCCTGCGCAACAACCCGGATAGCCGGCGTATCCTGTTTCACGCGTGGAACGTGGAGTTCCTGCCCGACGAGCGCATGAGCCCGCAGGACAACGTTAAGGCTGGCCGCATGGCGCTGCCGCCCTGCCATCTGCTGTATCAGTTTTACGTGGCCGATGGTCGACTTTCAGCTCAGCTGATGATTCGTTCCAGCGATACGTTTCTCGGACTCCCTTACAACACGGCGAGTCTGGCGATGTTGACACTCATGCTGGCCCAGCAGTGCGATCTAGAGCCCGGGGAAATCATCATCTGTACGGGTGATTCCCACATCTATAACAATCATCTGGAGCAGGTAAGAGAGCAACTGAGTCGTGAGGCGCGTCCGCTGCCGCGCCTCAACATACGGCGCCGTCCAGATACCATCTATGACTATGATTTCGACGACTTTGAGCTGATCGATTACCACCCGCATGCCCATATCGCCGCCCCGGTAGCGGTGTGATGATCGGGGTTTCGGTGTGACAACGCTGGCGATTATTGTTGCTGTCGCCGAAAACGGCGTCATCGGTGCCGACAATGCGCTGCCGTGGAAACTCTCCGAAGATTTGCAGCACTTCAAGCGCATCACGATGGGTAAGCCTATCGTAATGGGTCGCAAGACTTACGAGTCTATCGGCAGGCCGCTACCAGGGCGCACGAACATCGTCATCTCGCGCAATGCGGCGTTCCATGCTGAGGGCGTCAACGCCGTTCGTTCGCTCGATGAGGCACTGCAGTTAGCGCAGGACGTCGCTGCACGCGATGCGGCCGAGGAATTGCTGGTGATAGGCGGCGCGCAGATCTATGCGGCGACCATTCCGCTTGCCGACAGGCTCTATATTACCGAGGTTCACGCCGCTGTTGAGGGTGATGCAGTTTTGTGTGCGATTGACTGGGCCCGATGGCAGGAAACCAGTCGCGAGCGCCATGTTGCAAAATACCCCAATCCGTTTGACTACAGCTTCGTCTGCTATGAGCGTTTCCGGCAGTGCGCGTAGGCCCTCGCACAGTGTTACTCAGTAATATTTCCTTCATAAAAAGTGTAACCTAAATACCCACATTACTTCAGTTAGGCATTTGTCTGCGTCCATTGATTGAAAAGCTACCCACACATGGTTTAAATTTGCGCCCTCGGTTTACCGACATCAGATTACCCGCGAGTAGATAAGAACGTCTCTGGTCTATTTTTGGCTCTGAAACACTCCCTTGGATTATAGGAAGCGTAATTCCCATGACTATGCATCGATTGAAAGAAGTATTGATCGCTGTACTGGTAGTCTCTGGCACCCTCGGGGGTGCCGTGGCGACCGTGCAAGCCAGTACACTGGATTCCATCCTCGCGGTGGGCAAGTCCAAGAACGACGCAGCGCGTGCGTCGCAGTCAAAAATAGACAAATTAGCCGACGAAACCCGCGATTTGCTCACAGATTATAAAGTCGTAACCAAGCAAGTTGACGGACTGAAAGTCTACAACGCGCGCTTACAGCGGCAGATCGATAACCAGGTGGTGCGTATCGGCGAGATCGAAACATCCATTGATCAGGTAACGATCATTTCCCGGCAGATGACGCCGCTGATCATCCGTATGGTCGACGGTCTCGAGAAGTTTGTGGAGTTGGACATACCGTTTCACATCAAAGAGCGCGAGCAACGGATCGAATTTTTACGCGCTAACCTCGATCGCTCTGATGTTACTGTGGCCGAGAAATTCCGTCAGATTCTAGAGGCCTACAAAATTGAGAATGAGTACGGCCGCAAAATAGACGCCTACAAAGGCAGTGTCGAGATAGACGGCCTAGAGCGTGATGTCAATTTCCTGCGGGTGGGACGCGTAGCGTTTGTGTACCAGACTACAGACACAGAAGTCGCCGGCGCCTGGGATCAAAGTTCGCGCAGTTGGGCGCCGCTCAGCCGGGGTGAATACCGTAACGCCATCATGAAAGGCCTGCGCATCGCGCGTAAAGAGGCTTCAATCGATCTTATGAACATGCCCATCGCAGCACCGGAGGCTAAATAATGAGCATTAACTGTGTAAAAGCCGCCGCGATTGGACTGGCAAGCGCTTTGGCCCTGTCAGCTGGATCGGCTGTCGCCCAGGAAGCCAAAACACTGGATGAGTTATTGGGCTTTGTTAAGCAGGGCCAGGTGACAGAATCGAGGGAAAATGTCGCCAGGGAACAGCGTTTTGCCAAAGACAAGGCCAATCAGGCCTCGGAATTACAAAAGGCCGAAGCCGAGCGTACGCGACAGGAAGCGTTGAGCACCCAGTTGGAGGACGCCTTCGAGGCGAATGAGCTACTGGTAGCCTCCAAGCAAACGCAGCTGAAGGAAAAGCTCGGCACCTTGGCGGAACTGTTCGGCCACTTGACCTCAACTGCCGCCGACCTATCCATCAATATGGAAAACTCGCTAATCAGCGCCCAGTATCCGGGCCGCGAAGTTTTTCTGAAGGACTTGATCAAGAAGATGAGCAGCTCTGACAAGCTGCCCAGTATCGAAGAGATCGAGAAGGTTTGGTATGAGCTGAACCGGGAAATGATCGAGTCGGGTAAAGTGGTTTCTTTCACCTCCGAAGTGGCCAAGCCCGATGGCGACAAAATACAGCAGAAAGTAGTCAGGGTGGGAACATTCAACGCGGTAACCGAAGAGGGTAAATATCTGCAGTATGTGGCGGAGAAAGGCACGCTTGAAGAGTTGGCGCGACAGCCTGCCGGACCCTTTATCGGTTGGGCTAGCGATCTCGCAGCGGCCACCAGCGGAATGCACCGGTTTGGCGTAGACCCCACGGGCCCCAGTGGCGGCTCCTTTCTGGCGGCATTGATCAACAGCCCTAATCTGGAAGAGCGCTGGCATCAGGGTGGCACGGTCGGTTACGCCATCACTGTGGTGGGTGTTTTCGGCTTGCTTCTGGCGTTTTATCGGCTGGTAGTACTGTCTACGGTCAGCGCGAAGGTCAGCAGTCAGCTCAAATCCGATACGGCTAGTGACAACAATCCGTTGGGTCGTGTCTTGAAGATTCACGAGGCCAACCCCTCTATGGACCCGGACACGCTGGAACTCAAGCTGTCTGAGGGCATCATGCGGGAGACCCCGAAACTGGAAAGCGGCCTCACGTTGCTCAAGATCATCGCCGCCATTGCGCCGCTGATGGGACTGCTGGGAACGGTCACCGGTATGATTGTGACCTTCCAGGCGATAACCATTTTTGGCGCCGGAGATCCCAAGGCGATGGCGGGTGGTATTTCCGCTGCGCTAGTCACCACGGTACTCGGCCTGGTGGTTGCGATTCCGATAGTGCTGCTGCACACCATCGTGAATGGTCGCGCTCAGCGCATCATCCACATTCTTAATGAGCAGACTACGGGCATCATCGCGGAGCACACCGAAGCTAACCTGGGGAAGTAACATGTATTGGTTAGATAGTGCCTATCAAGCAGTCTCCCGCTTTATGGATATGGGCGGAGACGTGCTTTGGTTGATCGCCGCGCTGTTGTTCGTGATGTGGATGCTAATTTTCGAGCGTGCCTGGTACTTTAAGTCGGGCTGGAAGAAAGACGCCGGCCTGACGATTGCAACGTGGGAGTCCCGTCAAGAGCGGCAGTCCTGGTCTGCGCAGCAGATTCGGGAAAAGCTGATCTCTGAATCAAGGATGCAGATCAATCGGTACCTCCCCGTCATCAAAACGTTGGTGGCCTTATGCCCTTTGTTGGGTTTGTTGGGAACCGTCACGGGTATGATCGAGGTGTTCAATATTATGGCGGTCACCGGTGGTGGCGACGCCAAATCGATGGCCGGTGGGGTATCGCGTGCAACGATACCGACCATGGCCGGCATGGTCGCTGCGATATCCGGCGTTTTTGCCAACACCTATTTAACACGGGTTGCCCGGCGCGAGAGCGAATTCCTGGCAGACAACCTCACTAGAGATCATTAAGAGAGCGATTGTAATGCGCAGGAATCAAAGAGCAGTTGCCGATGACGAGGCCCAGATCGATTTGACGCCCATGCTGGACGTTGTTTTCATTATGTTGATCTTTTTTATCGTCACGGCCTCTTTTATTAAAGAGGCCGGCATTGAGGTGAATCGCCCCGAGGCGTCAACGTCAGAACCTAAGGAGAACGTTAATATCTTGGTGGCCATCAGCGCGACGAATGAGATCTGGATGGATCAACGACGCATTGATGTACTCGCTGTGCGCGCGAATATTGAGCGTCTGCATGCGGAAAACCCCAAGGGGGCGGTTGTTATTCAGGCTGATAATGAGTCCAACACCGAAACAGTCGCAAGTGTGCTGGACGCGGCTCGTGAGGCCGGAGTCTACGATGTTTCCCTGGCGACCAACGACAAGTAAACCATTATGAATCGCAATTTAGTCAGGCTTATCATCGGTGGTGTACTGGCGCTTCCAGTTGCTGGTGGTCTGTTTTTTATCATGCAGTATCTGATTGCGTCCGCCGATCCCAAGATCGATGACGAAAAACAGACTAAGCTCGCGGACATTTATATGCCGGACCGTGAGATCGAAACACAGATTGAACAGAAGGTGGAGAAAGTTGACGATCCAGAGGAGCCGCCGCCCGATCTGGATATGCCCGATGTCGATATGGATATGGACAATATGGATGTGGTTAATATCGCGCCCCAGGCCAAGGTGGATATCTCTATCTCAGGCTCGGGCATGGCCACTGGCGATGGCGAGTACCTGCCGATAGTAAAAGTCGCGCCGATGTATCCCCGCCGTGCGCAGAGCCGAGGCATTACCGGCTACTGCATCGTGGAATATACCGTCACCACATCAGGCGCGATTCGCGATCCGCGCGCGGTTGATTGTCAGCCTTCGGGTGTCTTTGAAAAAGAGTCAGTTAATGCCGCTGCAAAGTTCAAGTACAAGCCGCGCGTAGTTGATGGCGAGGCGATTGAGGTCGGTGGCGTGCAGAATAAATTCACCTATGAGTTGGAAGATTAGACGGTCGCCACGCTATGAACAGGTTTACACCCACTATCTGGATTCGGGCAACGCTATTGGCAGTGCCCGTGCTTGTTGCGCAGGTTGCCGTTACGCAGCTGCAGGTTCATATTGGATCGCGCGCGCTATCCTCCGCTATTGCACAGGAAGGCAAGCCCGCGGAGCGGGAAACACGCCGCACGCCCGCCTTGAGCAACGCCGTCTATGAGCAACTCTCTGCAGCGCAGGTAGCGGCCGAGGCCAAGGATCTCACTACGGCCCAGCGCATCCTTGATGAAATGATCGCAAACTCAGGTAGCAAGGCCCTCAATAGTTATGAGTTGGCAAACGTCTACAACCTGTATGCGTTCATCCAGTATTCAAAGGAAGATTACGCCGGGGCATTGCGGTCTTACGAGAAGGTGGTAGTGCAGCCGGATATCCCGCTGGCGATGGAAATCAATACGCGTTTCACGATCGCGCAGCTGTATTTTGTGCAGGAGGAGTGGCAGAAGGGTATCGACGCTCTGCTCAAATGGTTCGCAATGACCGACAAGCCCAACGCCAATGCCTATATCTTGCTGGCGCAGGGCTATTATCAGGTGAAAGACTTCGACCAGGCCCTGGTCAATGTCCAGAAAGCGATCAGTATGAGCAAAGCAGCTGACAAAGTGCCCAAAGAACAGTGGTACAACCTTGCACGCTATTTATATTTTGAGAAAAACGATACCAAGAACACAGTTGTCACACTCGAAGAGCTCCTCAAGTACTACCCGAAGAAGGAGTACTGGGTACAGATTTCTCACATGTACGGTGAGCAGGATAAGACCACCCAGCAATTGGCCGCTATGGAAACGGCCTATGTGCAGAGTATGCTGGACAAGGACAATGAGCAGGTCATGATGGCCTACTTGTACCTTAATGCCGATGTCCCTTATAAAGCGGCCAAGGTCATGGACAAGGGTCTGGGAAACAAGTCGATCGAGAGCAAATCAAAAAACTGGGAGCTGACCGGTAATGCCTGGCGGCAAGCGCAGGAACTGGATAAGGCGATTCCTGCCATGGAAGAGGCCGCGGCTAAATCGGATAAAGGCGAACTGTACGCTCGGCTCGGCAACATCTATCTGGACAACGATGAATTCAATAAAGCAGCGACGGCGATAAACAAGGGCCTGTCTCGCGGCGGTGTCAAGCGGCCTGACACTGCCCGTCTGGTATTGGGCATGGCTTACTTCAATATGGATCAGTATGAGAAGGCGCGTGAAGCGTTTTTGGCGGCGGGTAAAGACGAACGGTCCGAAGCGTATGCCAAACAGTGGATTAGCTACATGGATACTGAGCTGGCACGACAAAAGGCGCTTCAGGAAGGCGTGACCGAATCGCAAAGCACCCCTGAGGTAGAAGTTCAGGTGAATGCGGCGGAGGCAGTAACAGAAGACGGGGCTGCAGAGGACGCTCAGGAAGAGGCCAAGCAGGAGGGCTGAACGGCCGTAGTGTTACTGCAGTAACGGAACAAATTTTTGCGATAAAAAAGGGAGCCACTAGAGCTCCCTTTTCCACGATAAGATCGGGTAGATCTTATACGGGTACTACGTTCTCAGCCTGAGGGCCTTTCTGGCCATCCGTGACGTTGAACTCAACCTTTTGGCCATCGGCCAAAGTTTTGAAGCCATCGCCCTGAATGGAGCTGAAATGAACGAATACATCGGGGCCATCTTCACGCTCAATAAATCCGAATCCCTTGGTTTCATTAAACCATTTAACAGTGCCAGTCGTCTTAGACATAATATTTACCTGTATAGCTAGCGACGCCATGTCCCGGCGCCTTTGCATTTATAGTATTATTTATGGTGTACGTACCGATGACCTTGAGGGAACTTCGATCGTGCGCATAAATACTGCTGAATCCACTCAGCTCACTGAGTGTAGCACCATAACTGCCGATTTACAGGAACACGGTAAAACTATTTTCTGATCAGAATTCGCGGTTGGCAGCCTCTTGAGCGGCGCTCTTCGGGGCGTCATCAAAGACCCGGTTCGGTGAGAAAGGCGCATGTGCTGCACCGATCAGGCCGGTCTTCTCACTGACGATAACATAGAGTGGTACTTCGCTCAGGTGCATCTGCATTTTGCCCTTCGCCTGAAAACGCTCTACAAAGCTACTTGCTTGAAGAAAGTCGACCATTCCGTAGAGAAATCCTCCCGCCAGATAGAGACCACCATAGGCGCCGTTTGCGAGCACAAAGTCACCGCATATCGATCCCAGTAATGCGCAGAAAGTGTCCAGAGTAAGCCTGCACAATGGGCACTCGCCTCGCTGGGCTCTGGCGGAAATCTCCTCGGGCGAGAGTGGCAATGTTTCCTGACCCTGAATCGTCCCGAGTGCCTGATAAAGTCGTTGCAGCCCTGGGCCAGACACCAGCAGCTCGGCATAAACCTCACCCTGCGGTAGTAGATGGCGAAACAGCTGGAGTTCCAAATCTGTAGCAGGCGACAGGCTCATGTAGCCTGGCTCACTCGCATTGGCGCGGGCCGCGCCGCCCGCCCAATGCAGGGTCGCCCCGCCAAGGCCTGTGCCTGGCCCCACCGTGGCCAGCTTGCCTCCCCCACTCACCGTGCCTTGATAGATCACCTTGAGCGCGCTTTTGGCCAGATGCGGCAACGCATAGGCGTTTGCCTCGAAATCATTGATGCACTGCAGTTGTTCAAACCCGCAGCGCGCGGCCACATCGCGCAGCGAAAAAGACCAGTTGATATTGAGCATGGTCACGCGATCATCGAAGGGTGGCGCAGCGACGGCCAGACAGCAAAGCGTCGGATGGGGTTCAGCAAGATTATCCAGCCAGCTAAGAATGATATCTTCAAACTCTGTGTAGTCGCGATTGAGGTACGTACGCATTGAGCGCAATTCGTTGCGACTCGGGTCGTACAGCGCGAGGCGGGTGTTGGTGCCACCAATGTCTGCGACGAGGCGATTGAGCGGGGAAGTGGGGCCCGGCACAGATTCAGCTCACCGGTAAAATCTTCATGATATTGGTAGATCCCGCAGTTCCCATGCGCTCGCCCTTAGTCAAGATGATAGAGTCACCCTTCCCCAGATAGCTGCCGTCGAGCAAAAACTCTATGGCCATATCATCGATCCTGTCGTGATCAAAGGCAGAGGCATCGAAGAACAGCGGCACTACGCCGCGGCAGAGACAAAGCTTTTGCAGCGTTTCGCTGAACTGGCTGAGTGCAAAAATAGGGAGGCCTGAACTGAGCCGCGACATGAGTTGCGGTGTGGTGCCTGACTCAGTGAGGCAGGCGATACCGCGCACATTATCAAAATTGTTGGCGGCGTATATCGCCGACATTGCAATGGCCTCCTGGGCGCTGACGAACTTGGACTCCAGACGAAATTTGGACGCTGTGGCCACGCGTGTGCGCTCGGCCCCCAGTGCAGCATCCGCCATGGCCTCAACCACTTCTACCGGATAGCGGCCAACAGCGGTTTCCGCCGACAACATGACCGCATCTGTGCCGTCGAGTACGGCGTTTGCTACATCGAACACTTCAGCACGCGTAGGCATGGAGCTGTTGATCATCGATTCCATCATCTGTGTCGCGGTGATAACCACTCTGCGCATCCGGCGCGCGCGCGCTATCAAATCTTTCTGTATGCCTATCAACTGCGCATCCCCGACCTCAACGCCAAGGTCGCCACGGGCGACCATAACACCGTCAGCTGCCAGCAATATCTCATTCAGAGTGTCATCATCGGCAACGACTTCGGCGCGCTCGATCTTGGCGATGATGGAGGGTTGGAGTTGATGTTGCTGCAGCAGCCTCCGCGTCTGGAATATATCCTCTGCGCTGGACACGAACGACACCGCAACGAAATCGGGCTTTACTTCGCTCAAACTATCGATATCGGTGACGTCCTTGGCTGTGAGCGCTGGCGCCGCCAGGCCACCACCAAGTCGATTGATACCTTTACGTGAACCGAGTTTGCCGCCGATTACGACGGTGCAGTCAACCGTGTCAGCTTGCACATCATCCACACGCAGCCTGATACGCCCATCATCCAGTAGTAGGATGTCTCCGCGCACTACGTTACTGCACAGTTCCTTGTACTCAAGGCCCACACTGCGAACGTCACCTTCGCCGTCCTCCAGGTTCAGGTCCAGGCGAAAGCGATCGCCGCCGGCGAGCTCCACAAAGTCGTTGCGAAAAGTACCGATGCGGATCTTGGGGCCCTGCAGGTCGGCCATGATGCCCACATAGATGCCTGCAATGCTTGCCTGCTTGCGAATTCGCCTTGCCACTGCGATGTGTTGTTCTGCGGTGCCGTGGCTGAAGTTAAGGCGAAAGACATTGACGCCTGCGCTGATCAGCTTGGCGATCATATCGTCGGACTCACTGGCCGGGCCAACCGTGGCGACTATTTTCGTGCGTCGAAGAACCTTTGGATTCACTGGGATTCCTGTTGTAGTTAGGGCTGTAAACCCATTTTGGCGCCGCACATCGCGAGGGTATACGAGTTATCAACTATGCGCTCAATGTCACCGCGAGAAATACTGCCATCCAACACCACAGTATTCCAGTATTGTTTATTCATATGTTAGCCCGAAGTGACAGCAGGGAAAATTTTGCGAAGGATTCGTGGCGCGTGGGGTCGTATTTCAGGTTCATGCTGACAAGCTCATTATTCGACGCCAGTATGGCAAACATTTTGTACTGCACTTTGACTACGGCTACCCCGGGGCCTAAAGGGAAATCTTCAAAGGCCTTGGGTTCGCGGGGTAAATAAGCCCTTATAGTCGTGCGTGTCATCGCCAGATTGCTGTATGCTGCAGGTAATCTACCACGACATCTGGAAAATCGGTGAAGAGTCCGTCAACGCCCACCTGCCGGATAAAGATATCCAGCAGCTCCTTAAAATTGGTAATCCCCTCGGGTAGCTCGTCGCGTCGGAACGTGTAGGGATGCACCTGTAATCCCCGCGCGTGTGCGAGTGCTACCAGATCGCTGAGCCTGGGCGCGCCTGATGAGGTCTTGCCGAGATAAATCTGTGGTATATAAGGCCCGATGCCCTGCGCATAACTGGCCACGTAATCCAGTCCAGCAGCGGTTTGCAGATAATCGTAGTCCACGCGGCTGTCTTCGCCCCAACTATTGTCACCAATGAGTTGAATCATCGGTAAGCGCGGTTGCCGTTCGTCGCGCAGTTGACGCAAGGTCTGGTCGTCAAAGCACTGTAGATAAACCTGTTCGGGGCGATCGCAGTACCCCGTTTGCGTCAGGACGGCCATTACCGCCGCCGCTAGATCCAGCCCTTCGCTGCGGTGCCAATTCGGCGACTTCAGTTCAATGTACAGACCTGTGCGACGACCGCGGCTGCGGTCGAGACCTTCCAGCATCTCTATTTCTTCCGCCAAAGTAGGCACCTCAAACAAGGCGCTGTTTGCGGGGAAACGATCGGGAAAAACCGCCTCATCGCTGCCTTTGACATCGACATGAGTACGCTCATGCACGCGTAGTTCGCGGATTTCCGCCAGATCGAAATCGATAGCGTAAAAGCGCCCGTCAGCGCGGGCGCGATCTGGAAAGCGCCGCGCTACGTTTGTTGTACTATCGAGATGAATATCATGCAGTACGATGGCGACGCCATCCTTGCTCAGCACCACATCCTGCTCCAGGAAGTCTGCGCCCATAGCATGCGCGACTGCCTTGCCGGCGAGGGTGTGCTCTGGCAGGTAGCCACTGGCTCCTCGATGTGCAATAACGATCGGACGCAGCATGTTCATACTGAACTGATATTACCTCGGCTGAAAGACCGCAATCAGAAACGGGGCGCTAGGGCAGAGTGGCTACCCAGGCATCATCTTCAAACCACTTATTTCGCAGTTGGTTTAGCACGCCAGTTTTTTCGTAGGCGCGCAGATAGTTGTCAACCAAATTGAAAAATTGTGGATCGCTCTTGCTCACCGCGATGCCAACGGGCTCGATTGTCAGCGGCTTCTCGAGAGTCGTTAGGCCTGCTTCTGGAAAGCGCATGACCGCTAGAATACACTGGGTCATATCTGCCAACATGGCGTCCCCCTTGCCATCGATCAACATGGTCACGCCCTCGTCATAGCTTTCAAACTCTATCAACGTGGCATTGGGAGCGACGGCCTTGACGAATTTTGCATGGGTAGAGTTCTTCAGTGCGAGCAATTTGAGACTCGCGCGATTGAACTGCTCAGCCGATGTAATCTCGCTGAGCACCGAGTTTCTGGTCAGGATGGACATTCCGGACATCATATAGGGGCCAACGAAAGACATCGCCTCGGTTCTCTCCGGTGTGATCGAGAGATTTGAGATGATCATGTCTATCTTGTTCTGTTCCAGAGCGGTCATGAGGTCGCCAAATGGAACTGTCTTGATCTCCAGTTTTACGTTCATTGCCAGCGCCAGCGCTTGTGCCAGATCCACATCAAAACCGATGAGGCCGCCTTCGCGCGTTGTCATGTTCATCGGTGGCTGGTTTCCTGACATGCCGACTTTCAACGTCTGGAAGTCGATCACACGTTGCAGTGTATCGCCGGCAAGAGCTTGGAGCGGCAGCGCAGATAACAGTGCCAAAACACCTGCAAGCACGATAGGTTTGAATAAATTGGACATCAGGTAGTTCTCCAGTGGATTTATTATTCATTCGTTGTGGTGGAAAGATTCGGGCGTGTTGCGAATCGCCCACTCGCGTTTGTAGCCAGTTTTTAGTGCTGTCAGTGTATGACTGATCGGCAATGATGCCAAAACCTTTTATCATACAGCCCGCAAAACGGCTGCTTGAGAAGATTGGTACTTACTGAATCTTCAAGGTCGGCATTCAATTCATCGCCTAAAGGCCACTTTTGGGCTTAATTAAGTGCCGTTTCTGTTTGAGAATACTGGATGATAAAGAAAATTGATCGAATTGTAGTCGCCGTTGCGGATCTATCGTCCGGCATACAGCAATATCAGAGACTGCTTGGGGTTGAGCCCTACTCTACCCGCTCCAATGGCGAAAATCTGTCTGCCTGGTGGGGGCTGCCCAATACCGTCATTCAACTGGTGCGATGTGCGGATAAAAAAGCTTGTTTGCAGGGTCTGGTATTCAGTGCATCCGACGCGGGTGCGGGCCAGCAGCCGCTGGCAAATCCGTTGGACCTTGATATTCGTCTGTCTGATGGCAATGCGACAGCGCAATTCCGTCGGTTGCGGCCCGAGGCGCAGTGCAACAGTCTCAGCGTGGATCATGTGGTGTTGCGCACTGATGATGCCGAGGGTTGCATCAAATTGTTCTCAGGGCAGCTACAAGTGCGTCTGGCCCTTGATAAAACCGTACCGGAATGGGGTGGGCGAATGCTGTTCTTTCGCGCGGGCCAAATGACCGTGGAAGTGATCGAGTCCGCGAACAATTCACGAGGTGGGACTGCATTCTGGGGCTTGGCCTATCGGTGTCAGAGTCTGGAGAGCACGGTCACCGCGCTGTTACAGCGCGGCGTTCAGGTCTCAGACATACGCGAGGGCAGAAAGCCGGGCACCTTGGTTGCCACCGTCAAAAGTCACTGTTTGGAAATTCCAACGCTGCTTATCCAGGCCGCTAAATAATACAGTGTTTGGCATAACTTGCGGTGTCATTACCGCTCCACTCGCCCTTTGGTTTCTCTGACATCCCTTCGCACCAGGCTTTGGAGCCCACAGCGCTGCCTTCAAGCAGACAGTTGCGGGCAAACGTCATAGCATCGGAAGTCGTCCATTCATTTTTGGCCTGCTCCTTTTTTATATCGCACCATTTCTCGCTGCCCGGTTCCAAGCTGCATGCGCCTAATAGTAACAAGCTGATGATGATCAAAGTCGTTCGCATAGTATCTCCAATGGCCAGTGAGCCCGACGCAGTCCGGGCGCAAATGAAAAAGGAGCCGATTGGCTCCTTGCAGGGTTAAAAAAAGCGCTATTTTTTCAGCTGCATTTTGATTGTGTTCTCTGTGGCTTTGCCGTAAGGAGGCAGCATGCCACCGAGCTTGGCAATATTAAAGCGGGTCTGGCGGTAGATCGACTTGGCATGGCTAAAGGTCTGGAAACCCTTGAGCCCGTGATAGGACCCCATGCCGCTGGGGCCCACACCGCCGAAAGGCAGATCTTCCTGTGCCACATGCATCACCACGTCATTAACGCAGACACCGCCGGACGTAGTGCGGCTGATCAATGCCGCTTCTTCCTGCTTGTCTTCCCCAAAGTAATAGGCAGCGAGGGGGCGCGGCTTGCTGTTGATGTAGCCGATGGTCTCCTCAAAATTGTTGTAAGTGCGGATTGGCAGCAGCGGGCCAAACAACTCTTCTTCCATCATCCGCAGGTCGTCTGCTGGTTCCGGAATAAGCGTCGGTGGGATTTTCAGTGTGCCTTGTTGTGCGCTGAAATCCTCGCCGGCAGGGTTAATAGAAATAACCTTCTGCCCACGCTCGCTAGCTTCGAGCAGATAACCATTGAGGCGCTGGTAATGGCGTTCATTGATGACCGACGTGTACTGCGGATTGTCCAATATTTTGGGGTACATTTGAGTGACAGCCTTTTGCGCGGCGGCGATCACTTCGTGGAGCTTTTCCTCTGGTACCAGCAGGTAATCCGGTGCCAGGCAAATCTGCCCCGCATTCATGGTCTTGCCTACCATGATTCGGCCCACACTCTTTTCAATGTCTGCGCTGCGCGAAATTACGACGGGCGATTTGCCGCCCAGTTCCAGTGTTACGGGCACCAGGTTGCGCGCTGCAGCGGCCATGATGTGGCGCGCGATAGAGGTGGCGCCGGTGAAAATCATGTGATCAAAGGCCAGGCTGGAAAATGCTTGGCCCACTTCCGGCCCGCCATCAAACATAGCGACTTCTTTCGGATCGTAGGCCTCGGCGATCATTTCTGCCATCAATAATGACGTCGCAGGAGTGAATTCCGAGGGCTTGATCATAGCGCGGTTTCCTGCAGCAAGCACGCCGGCCAGGGGCGCAAACACCATGTTAACCGGGAAATTCCACGGCGCGATGATCCCAATAACGCCCAGAGGCTGGTACTCGATCCGCGAGCGGCCACCTAACAGATTGAAAGGAAACATGGTGGGACGCTTTTCGGGTTTCATCCATGTGCGCAGGTGCTTGATGGCATGCTTCATCGGCGCGATACCCGCGCCGACATCTGTAAGCAGTGTCACTTCTCGGGGTCGACAGGTGAAGTCCGAGTTGAGAGCGTCAACAATGCGCGCATTGTATTTGACTAACACATCCACGCCGCGTTGCAGGCGGTCGATGCGGGTTTCGGCGGTAACAACGCCCTCTTGCAAATACGCTTCGCGTTGCATCACAAGGGTGGCTTGCATCTGTTGTTCGATATCGCTGGCGCTGGCTGGCTGCTGCGGTGCATTCATGGTGAGTTCCTCGCGGTGGGTGCCAATCGGGGCTGGGATCGTAACCGGCGAGTATAGACCTACACTGAGCGAAAATTAATCAGAATTGGAAGTTATTTGTGGCCAAAAGCGGCTGAGGCAGCGTCGGGCTTGGCTTTGGAGGATTGAACTGCTATTAAGTGCACATGAGTCAGAATTCTGCCAAACCCGAAACCCGCACCCCGTCGCCGCCCTGCGGTTATTCCTGTGAGTGCAGGTATTCACGGGAGCAGCAAATCCACATCGTTGCTGAATTCCATGCGCACAAGATCCGGCCCAGCCGCATCGCATACCGTGTCGGTATCGATATTGCGTTTATCGAGGAGCTGATTGCCGGCGAAACAGAGCCGGCGCGCTTCGCGCATCTGGTGAAGTTGTACAGGCGGGGGCGCTACCAGCAGCGATTGCGCGAGTCGCAAAAAAGTACCGGTGTAACGCGCTATGAACTACAACAGAAAATTGAGCACGAATTTGTCCAGGAAACAGACCTCTAGTAAGCAGGAGCTGCAGCGATGAAAACATTGGATTTATGGCATGAGCTGGTGAGCAAACGCGATCTCGATGGTATCGATGCAGTATTGGCGGAGGATTGCGTGTTCATCTCGCCTATCGTGCACACTCCCCAGCAGGGGCGCGAACTGACGCGCCTCTACCTGAGTAGTGCACTCAACGTGTTCAACGAGAGCTTCGAATATGTAAAGGAGATCGTTACGGACAAGCATGCAGTGCTGGAGTTTACCTGCGAAGTAGACGGCATCCTTGTGAACGGGGTAGATATCATGACGTTTGATGACGGCGGCAAGATAACCGAATTCAAAGTCATGGTGCGTCCCCTGAAGGCGGTGAACCTGCTGCACGCCAAGATGTGCGACATGCTGGAGCAACTCAAGACCCAGTGAGGAGGCGCTCAGCGAGCACCTCATCAGCGGCGGGCCAACGCCCTTTAATTTGGCGCCGAACCCGACGCTGAGGTAATGCCGTTCCTTCCCGGCGTCTGGGTGCTCCCCCTGAACCAAACGAAAATGCCACCGTTTGCGACTCTATTGGCTCTGTAAACTGACAGTATTCCGGTCTAGCTTGTACCGGACAGCCCCGACGATTCCCTGTATAATCCCCGGCCCCTACCAAGGGGCCCTCTCAACTCTTCAAGGTTGCAACATGTCCTCTTCTGACGCGGTAATCAGCTTCGCACAGTTGGAATTACCTAGCTCCGTGCAAAAAGCGCTGGTCGATGTGGGGTATGAAACGCCGTCCCCGATCCAGGCGCGCATCATTCCCTATATGTTGGAAGGCGTCGATGTTCTGGGGCAGGCCCAGACCGGCACCGGTAAAACCGCTGCATTTGCGCTGCCCATACTGGCGCAACTCGATCTCAAGAAAAAACTGCCGCAGGTGCTGGTGTTGGCTCCTACGCGGGAGCTGGCCATACAGGTCGCCGAAGCGTTCCAGAAGTACGCACGACATATGCCTGGGTTTCATGTGCTGCCGATCTATGGCGGTTCTGACTACAGCGGCCAGTTTCGCCAGTTGCAGCGCGGTGTGCACGTGGTGGTGGGTACGCCGGGTAGGGTAATGGACCACATGCGGCGTAAGTCTCTGGATTTGTCCGGGCTGAAAACGCTGGTGCTGGATGAAGCCGATGAAATGCTGCGCATGGGCTTTATTGACGATGTGCAATGGATTCTGGAGCAGACGCCGCAGGACCGTCAGATCGCCTTATTCTCTGCCACCATGCCCGATGCCATTCGTCGCATCGCAAAACGTCATCTGCGCGATCCGCGCGAAATTTCCATCGAGATTAAGGCGGTGACGACGGCGTTGATCCGACAGCGCGTATGGATGATGGCCGGCATGCAAAAGCTTGATGCGCTCACGCGCATCCTGGAAGTCGAAGAATTCGACGGTATGCTGATTTTCGTGCGCACCCGTATCCTGACAGCAGAACTGGCCGATAAATTGGCAGCGCGTGGCTATTCCGTGGCAGCTTTGAATGGCGATATTCCGCAAAAGCAACGTGAGCAGACGGTTGAGAAACTGAAGAACGGCAAACTCGATATTGTGGTCGCGACCGATGTGGCGGCCCGGGGATTGGACGTACAGCGCATCAGCCACGTAATCAACTACGACATACCCTCGGATGTTGAGGCCTATATCCACCGTATCGGTCGTACTGGTCGGGCGGGCCGTCAGGGTGATGCCATACTGTTTGCTGCCAGCCGCGAGCGACGCCTGCTTGGCGCCATCGAAAAGGCGACAGGCAAGACCATCGAAAAAATGGAGTTGCCAACCGCTGCAGAAGTCACTGACAAGCGCATGGGCAAGTTCAAGCAGCGCATTACTGAAACCCTGGCCACCTCCGACTTGCAAATTTTCAAGAAATTGATCGAAGAGTATCAGCACGAATATGGCGTGCCAGTGATGGAGATTGCCGCTGCGCTGGGCGTATTGGCGCAGGGCAAGAAGCCCTTGCAGGATAAGGAAATACCCGCGTCGAGAGGAGAACGCTACGTCGATTCTGAAGGGGCCAGATCGCGCTCAGGTAAACCCGGCAGGGAGAAACCGACGCGTGATCACGATACCGAGCATGCGTCTGCGGACAGGAAAAAGCCGCGCAAAGAGCGCGACGATCGCGATAACAGTCCTGATCGCAAAGCGGACCACAAAGCTGACGATAGGCCACGACGGGAAGCCGCGCCCAGGCCTGAACGCAAACCTCGCAGGGAGCTTGGCAAGTTAGAAGAGGGCATGGAGCGCTTTCGCCTCGAAGTCGGTGATACACATGGCGTCAAGCCAGGCAATATCGTCGGTGCGATTGCCAACGAAGCGGAGATTGACAGCGAACATATCGGGCGCATCGAAATCTTTGACAATTACAGCACCATAGACCTGCCCGAGGGCATGCCAAAAGAGCTGCTCAAGCACCTGAAGTCTGTCTGGGTCAGCGGGCAGCGCCTGCAGATTTCCAAAATGGAGCAGAGCGCAGCGCCATCGACCAGCCACGACGAAAAGCGCAAGCCGGAAAAGAGTAAAACCAAAGCCAAAGGCAAGGGTAAGGACAAAGATAAGGGCAAGCGCAAAAGCAATACAGCACAACATCATGAGCTTGGCGAGGACGCTGCGAAATCTGCCGACAAGGCCTCGTCCAAGTCGACCACTCGGCGTCGGCCGGCCAAGTGATTTTTCTTGTAGACATCGATAGCCTCGCAGGGGCGTAAGGCAGCGGAGGCAGGATAATGGCGAAGCAAATAATTGTAGGCATCAGCGGCGCGAGTGGCATTGTGTACGGCGTGCGAGCACTGCAGTTACTGCGCGAGTGTGGGGTGCAGACTCACCTGGTTATGACTAAGTCCGCTAAACTCACGCTGCACTACGAGATGGACATGACGCTCGCCGAGCTCGAGGCGCTGGCCACCGAAGTTCATCCCATCAACAATGTTGGTGCCTCGATAGCCAGTGGTTCGTTTAGAACGGCTGGCATGTTGATAGCGCCCTGTTCAGTGCGCACCATGTCGGAAATTGCCACCGGCGTCACGTCTACCCTGCTCACCCGCGCGGCGGATGTTGTTTTGAAGGAGCGCCGGCGCTTGGTGTTAATGGTGCGTGAAACGCCGTTGCACACTGGCCATCTGCGCACTATGACACAATTGTCGGAAATGGGTGCGGTGATTGCGCCGCCCGTACCTGCGTTTTACGCCCGACCGCAGTCGCTGGACGAGATGGTGACGCAGAATGTCGGCCGCGTGCTCGATCTTTTCGACCTGGAGCTCGAGCAGGTAAAGCGCTGGCAAGGCGAGTAGCCCAGTAGTCTTCAGCGCCGCAAAACGCCCCGCACTGCACCTCTTATGAAGGGACTAGTTTTGAAGGGACTGGCTCAGGCCAGGTCAGCACGCAATACAGCCAATAACAGCAGCGTAAATCACGGGAATTTGAATATGGCCACAAAGCTTTTTGACTTAACCGGTAAGGTAGCGCTGGTGAGTGGTGCCAGTCGCGGCATTGGCGAAGAAATAGCCAAGCTATTGAGTGAGCAGGGTGCCCATGTGATCGTCTCAAGTCGCAAAATTGATGACTGCACCGCAGTAGCAGAAGCGATTTGCGACGCAGGCGGCAGCGCTGAAGCCTTTGCCTGCCATGTCGGCAATATGGATCAGATTGCCCAGTTGTTTGCGCACATTCAGCAGGCACATGGCACACTGGATATTTGTGTGAACAATGCGGCGACCAACCCCTACTTCGGCCATGTGCTGGACACGGACCTGGGTGCCTACAACAAGACGGTTGAAGTGAACATTCGCGGCTACTTCTTCATGTCCATCGAAGCGGGGAAATTGATGCGTATTAGTGGAGGTGGTGCCATCGTCAACACCGCCTCTATCAATGCGCTGCAGCCGGGACCTATGCAGGGAATCTATTCGATCACCAAAGCGGCCGTCGTCAACATGACTAAAGTGTTTGCCAAGGAGTGCGCGCCGTTCGGCATCCGCTGCAATGCGCTATTGCCAGGATTGACCAAAACAAAGTTCGCAGGTGCGCTGTTCAGCAATGACGATATTTACAAGATGGCGGTACAAAGTATCCCCATGGGTCGACATGCCGAGCCCAGCGAGATGGCAGGTACTGTGCTGTATCTGGTGTCCGATGCCAGCAGCTATACCACCGGAGCGTGTATTGTCATTGATGGCGGCATGACTCTATAGTTGAGCTGCCTGCAGATGAGTTTAACCACCTGCAGATCAGTTGAAGAATCTTCATATCAGTTGGGCAATCTAGGCATCGAATAGCTCAGACACGGCTTGATCATGCCGTGTCACAATCAAGGCAGCTAGCAGAGAGTGGTGTTATGGAAGAAGAGGTTCGCATACCGCATGAACTTGCGGCGGACTGCCACTATATGGGCCGACTCCCGGCTTCGGCGGTGTTGCTCAATCGCAATGCGGCTGTGCCATGGTTCATTCTCGTTCCGCACACGTCGTTAGGTGATTTTTTGGATCTGCCGGCGGAACAGCGTCAGATCGTGTTGGCAGAATGCGCGGCAGTATCGGCGTTCATCAAACACCAGTTGGGGTTCGACAAAGTGAATTTTGCGGGGTTGGGCAACGTTGTTCCCGCCATGCATTTGCACATTATCGGGCGCAGTGCGCAGGACGATTGTTGGCCGCAGCCGGTGTGGGGCAACTTGCCGTCGGGTGCAACCTACGGTGTTGAGCAATTGCATGAGTGGCAGGGCCGTTTGGCCAAGGTCATTGGCCTGATACCTCAGGCGTTATAGTTAAATGGTCCTCAGGCACCAAAGTGACGCAGTACTCAAGAAAGTTGTCATTACGCAGCCGTTGCCGGGTGAGGGCCTCAAGACGCTCTCGAAGCAGTGCGACATGGTAATTTTGACGGGCCCTCAAGCATTGATCGAGCACTCACCGGAGGCGCTTGCCGCCTGCCATGGGCTGATTTGCCTGTTAACGGATAATGTTGACCGCAGGTTACTTGAGAGTATGCCAAACCTGCAGTTTGTCTCCAGTGTTTCGGTTGGGGTTGATCATATTGATGTGCAGGCGCTGACCGAGCGCCGCATCCCAGTGGGACACACTCCCGATGTATTGGTGGATAGCACCGCCGATGCCGCATTCGCTCTACTGTTGGCGGCAGCCCGGCGTGTCGCAGAAGGCGACCGTTATATACGCGATGGACACTGGCGCCCTGAAACACGCTGGTCGCCCGATTTTTTCCTCGGCAAGGATGTCAGCGGCGCAACCTTGGGTATCGTCGGTTTGGGGGCCATAGGCCAGGCAGTGGCGCGTCGTGCTGCGGGATTCAACATGAAAGTGATCGGCTGGACTCCCTCCGGGCGTGAGGTCCCGGGGGTGGACAGTGTGTCGCTGGATGCGTTATTGCGGCGCAGCGATTTTGTCAGTGTGCACCTCGCACTGACTGCGCAGACGCGTCATCTGCTCGATGCACAAAAGATAGCGACCATGAAACCGGGCGCGGTGCTGGTGAACACGGCCAGAGGCGGTATTGTCGATGAGACAGCTCTCGCAAAGTCACTGGACAGCGGTCATCTGTATGCGGCGGGCCTGGATGTGTTTGAGCGCGAGCCGCTGCCTATGGAGCATCCGCTGCTGCAGCACCCGCGTGTTGTGCTGGTGCCACATATCGGCAGTGCTACAACGCTCACAAGGGCCAGGATGGTGGATATTGCCGTTGGTAATGCTGCGGCGGCCCTGCAGGGCTTGCCGATGCCGCATTGTGTCAATCCTGAGGTGTATCCGCTGGAATCCTGGGGCTGAACCCCTGCGCTGAACCCCTGCGCTGAACTATGGGCGCGTTGCGGGTGGTAATTGCTGCAGTGCACTGTCGAGAAAGCGCTGCAGGTTGCTGTCGAGACGGGTAGCGTCAACGTCATTGGCGTCCTGCACGATTTTGGAAAGACTCGCCTGCCACACGACCTGATTGCTGGACACATCATTGAATTGCAGGACGATATTGTTGGTCTCTTTGATGCCCCCCAATGCAATGGCATTGTCGACAACGGCCTGACTGATCTGCCGGTTGGGAACTGCCCGCGCAGCGGGTGTGACGTTGCTCGCCAGCTCGCTCCGTGCGCCTTGTTGCATGGCCCTTACGAAGCGGTAATCCACTGTAAATTGTGCACGCTCATCATCCAGAACATACCCTTTGCCCTGCAGGTCTGCATCGACGTCTCGTCGTATTACCGGATCGATGGTATACAAGGGGTCGCCCACAAGGCTGCCACTGGGCAATGGCTCGCTGCGCCATTTGTAATACTGGTAGTTGCCGGCGCTGAATTTCTCGACACCGCTGCGCTCAATTTCAACACCGCTGCACGCCGCGAGTGCGAGTAATGTCAGTGACAGTATTGGATAGGCCAGAATCGGGCTGATACGCATTGTCATCCTCGGGGGCATTGGTGCAGGGTAGAAGTTTACACGGCGCAACTGCGCGGAAGCGCTATGGTAGCAGGGTGTGTTGGCTAGGGCCACAACGCCGCAACGGCGTTGAGCTGGTGAGATCGCCCCCTAATGGGGCTGTGTGCAATTTGTAACTTTGTGGGGTGTTTTGGTTCTATCAGTTTGATAGTCTTTGCATTATAACCATAAGTTATTTCAGGCGGCAAAAATGATTTCACGCAAACTGATTCGCACGGATCTGAATTTGTTGGTGGCCCTGCAGATTCTTCTTGAGGAGCGCAATGTCACGCGCGCGGCCGAACGATTGTCTGTGTCACAGCCAGCCTTGAGCAAGACACTGCAAAAATTGCGCGATTCCTTCGAAGATGAGCTGTTCACGCGCACCTCCCATGGTCTGGTGCCGACTCCACGCGCGGAGGAACTAGGCAAGGAACTGCCCGGCTTGCTGGAAACCATAGAGCACGTGCTGGGCGACTCGGAGTTCAGCCCCGACACCTATGCCGGTAGTTTCAAACTGCTGATGCCACCGATCTTATGCGAGTCCCTGCTGCCCATGCTTATGGCAGAGCTCGCGACTGTCGCGCCCAATGTGCAAATCATTATGGCCGAGGTGCCACCGAACTATCAGGAGCAACTGAAAAAAGGCGAAGCAGACTTCACCGCTTTTTTGGCGCTGGAAACGGAGCGCGATATCCTCGCCGAGCCTATTGCCGCCATCGAGCCGCGCTGCTATATGCGCGTCGACCATCCGCTGGCCGCAGAGGAAATGAGCCTGAAGGATTTTCTGGCCTATCCACACCTGCGTCTCTACCTCCCCGGGCTGACGCGGGAGAATACCAGCATGGTCGACGATGTGTTGGCCCAGCACGGCGCGCATCGCAGTATTGTTCTGGAAACGACGCAGTTTTCATCAGCGGTGGGCGTGCTGACGCTCACTGACGCGCTGCTGGTCGCTAATGCCGGGTTCCAGGAGGGCGGTCTGTATCGGGAGCGCATCGTGGGCCACAAAATGCCCGCCGATTTGGAGCGTATGATCCGCAATTCCAACAGCAGTAATCGCGGTAAAATGTCTCTCATGAGGCACACCCGTACGTCGCGCAGCGCCCCGCACCAGTGGATGCGTGCCTTGCTGATGAAGCATCTGAGCAGTTCTCCTGAGTTGGTGAGGCCCTCCTGCCTCGCGCAGTCCTAACCCGATCCCATTCAATTCACCGGCTAAGTGCCATCTCTGAGTTTAAAGCGGTGCCATTCAATGCGTTCTGATCATGTCCGTCATGCGTCCTGCGGTGTAATATAGTAGTCCGGTAGATAATCGTAGCGTAATCGGCGAATAACAGCGGAGCACAGTGATGGAAGGCAAGCAGGAATTGGCTGCAGCAAGCGCAGAGGTGGCCGCCATGATCGCGCGCGCGCGCGTTGCACAGCAGCAGATAGACAATTATACCCAGGCCGAGGTGGATGAGCTGATTACGGCGATGGTGTGGGCGGTGGCCCGTGTAGATCGCTCCGAGGAAATCGCCCGCTTCGCGGTTGAAGAGACGCAATTGGGCGACTATGAGGGCAAGTATCTCAAGATCCACCGCAAAACGCGCGCCACGCTGATGGATATCATCCATGACAAATCAGTCGGTGTGATTGAAGAAGATAAAGAGCGTAACATCGTAAAAATCGCCAAGCCGGTTGGCGTGATAGGCGCCCTGTCGCCGTCTACGAACCCCGAGGCGACGCCTGTCATCAAGGCGATCTCCGCTGTGAAGGGCCGCAACGCCATCATTGTTGCGCCGCATCCGCGCGCCAAGCTCACCAACAAAAAAATCTGTGACTACATGCGCGAAGCTATCGTTGCTATGGGTGGCCCGGCTGACCTGGTACAGAGTATCGATGTGCCATCGCTCGATAAAACCAACGAGTTGATGCGCCAGTGCGATCGTATTCTGGCAACCGGCGGCTCGGCTATGGTCACTGCAGCCTATTCCTCGGGCACGCCAGCCTTGGGCGTTGGCGTGGGCAATGCCGTTATTACGGTTGATGACAGCGCCGACCTTGATGACGCGGCTGACAAAATCCGCATCTCCAAAACTCTCGATCTGGCGGCATCGTGTTCTTCCGACAACTCAGTTCTGGTGTTTGCCTCCATCTATGATGAGTTTCTGGAGAAGCTGAAGCGCGAGGGTGGATACGTGGTTGAGGGCGATGAAAAAGTGAGATTACAGGGGGTGCTGTGGCACGACGGCCATCTCAATGCCGGTATCGTTGCGCAACATGCCGCGAGTATTGCGGGGCAGGCCGGCATCGAGCTGCCCGAGGGCAAGCAATTTTTGATTGTGCCGGAAACCGGTGCCGGGCCAGATTACCCCTTCTCGGGAGAAAAGCTGACGGTCACCATGGCGCTGTATAAGGTTGAGGATATCGACGAGGCCATCGATATGACCAACAGGATTCAGGCGTATCAGGGTCAGGGGCACAGTTGCGGCATTTACTCCAGTAATGACGACAACATCATGAAACTGGCATTGGCCACGCGCACCTCCAGAGTGATGGTGAACCAACCGCAGGCGGCCTCCAACAGCGGCAACCTCTGGAATGGCATGCGCCAGACCTTCTCGCTGGGCTGTGGGTCCTGGGGTGGCAATAGCATCAACCACAACATCACCTGGCGCGACCTTATAAACGAAACGTGGATATCGCGGCCACTGGCAAAAAACAAGGTAATCCCTCCGGACGAGGAGTTATTTGGCGCTGTGATGGGCAAGTTCTAGCGCGCGAACCCGCAACGAGGAGCTAGGCATGGAGTTTTCCCTGACGGAAGACCAGCAAGCATTTGCCGCCAGCGCGCGCGCCTTTTCACAGGGCGTGTTGGCACCGAATGCCGCCAGGTGGGACGCTGAGTCTATCTTTCCCAAAAATGCCTTGCGCCAGGCGGGTGAGTTGGGATTTATGGGTATGTATACGCCGGAGGCTGCGGGCGGACTGGGCATGAGTCGCCTCGATGCCAGCTTGATCGTTGAGGAGTTGGCGAAGGGCTGCACCGCCACTGCTGCCTTTCTTACTATTCACAATATGGCCACCAATATGGTGGGCAAGTACTGCAGTGAAGCTGCAATCGAGCGGTGGTGTCCTGGGCTGGTGAGCGGCGAAAAACTCGCGTCTTACTGCCTGACCGAGCCGGGTGCCGGTTCTGATGCTGCATCCCTGCGCACCAGCGCAATTCGCGATGGCGAAGATTATATCGTCAATGGTAGCAAAATCTTTATCTCCGGTGCGGGCGAGACAGACGCGCTTGTTGTGATGCTGCGCACCGGTGAGGCGGGGGCCAAAGGTATCTCTGCGCTGCTGATCCCGGCTGAAGCCGCCGGGGTATCGTATGGCAAGAAAGAAGAAAAGATGGGTTGGAACGCGCAGCCGACCCGCACTATCACTTTCGACGCAGTGCGCGTGCCGGTAGCCAACCGCCTGGGCGCCGAGGGTCAGGGCTTTGCGATTGCAATGGAAGGCCTGGACGGTGGGCGCATTAATATTGCTACATGCAGTGTGGGCACGGCGCAGCAGGCACTGGAAGAGGCCACCGCCTATGTGCGCGAGCGCAAACAGTTCGATACTGCAATTGCCGACTTCCAAGCGACGCAGTTCAAGTTAGCCGATATGCTGACGGAGTTGGTCGCGGCGCGACAGATGGTGCGTTTGGCGGCGCATAAACTGGATACCCTTGATTCGCAGGCCTCGACCTACTGCGCCATGGCCAAGCGCTTCGCCACCGATGTTGGCTTTAACGTCTGTAATGACGCACTGCAATTATTCGGTGGTTACGGCTATATCAAGGACTACCCGATGGAGCGCCATGTGCGCGACACCCGTGTACATCAGATTCTGGAAGGCACCAATGAAATCATGCGGGTGATTGTGGCCCGCCGGCTACTAATGGACGGAGCACTGGAGGTTATAAAGTGAGTTTGAGCACATCCGGGAAATTGAAAGTAGAACTGCGTGGCCATACCGCGCTTATCACCATCGATAACCCAGGTGCCAATACCTGGGATACGGAGAGCCTGCAGGCGCTGCGCGAACTGGTGGAAACGCTGAACGACGAGAAAAACGTCTACGCGCTGGTGCTGACCGGAGCCGGTGAGAAGTTTTTCTCTGCGGGCGCAGATCTTAAGTTGTTCGCAGACGGCGACCCTGCGACGGCGCGCGCCATGGTCCAGTACTTTGGCGAGGCTTTTGAAGCGCTGGCAGATTTTCGGGGTGTGTCTATCGCCGCAATCAATGGCTTTGCTATGGGCGGGGGTCTGGAGGTGGCGCTGGCCTGTGATATCCGCATCGCCGAAGAACAGGCGCAAATGGCGTTGCCAGAGGCGAAAGTGGGTCTGCTGCCCTGCGCCGGGGGTACCCAGCGACTGTCGTGGCTGGTCGGCGAAGGTTGGGCAAAGCGTATGATCCTGTGCGGTGAACGCATCAATGCCGCGACAGCAGAGCGCATAGGTCTGGTAGAAGAAGTGGTAGGCAAAGGCGAGTCACTGGAGCATGCACTGGCGCTGGCGGAGCAGGTTGGCGAGCAAAGCCCTACCGCGGTCAGTTTATGTAAGCGCCTGATCCACAGTGGCCGCAATACCGTTATCGCAGACGGTCTTGCAGGCGAGCGTGACCTGTTCGTGGAATTGTTCTCTACCGGGGATCAACGTGAAGGGGTGAATGCATTTCTGGAAAAACGCAAACCCGACTGGAAAAACGCGTGAGGGCATCCCGCCATGTCTGAAGCCCCCGTGCTGTTTCAGGAGCTGCCAGCGGGAGACCGCAAGCTCGGCCGTGTGACGCTGAACGTCGTCGCCACACTGAACGCGCTGACGCTGGAAATGGTCGATTTGCTGCAGGCGCAATTCGACCGTTGGCGGGACGACGATGACATCGCCGTAATCTTTGTCGAGGGCGCAGGCGAGAAAGCTTTTTGCGCCGGTGGCGATGTGCAGGCATTGCACCAATCGTCCGTCGCTACACCGGGCGGCCCTTGTGACTACGCGGAGACATTTTTCGCGCGCGAATACCGTATGAACTACACGCTGCATACCTTTCCCAAGCCGATCATTTGCTGGGGTCACGGCATTGTCATGGGCGGCGGACTGGGCGTGATGGCGGCTTGTTCGCACCGGGTGGTGACGCAGAAAACGCGCATCGCCATGCCCGAAGTGACTATCGCCCTGTTCCCCGATGTAGGTGGCACCTGGTTTCTCAATCATATGCCGGGTAAGTCCGGGCAATTTCTGGCGCTGACCGGCGCGTCCATCAACGCCGCTGATGCTATCTATACCGACATCGCCGATCGCTTTATCGACAGCGAACGCAAAGTCGCGGTTATGGAACAATTGTTACAACAGGTTTGGGTGGAGGACGCTCCCGGCAATCACGCATTAGTGCGGCATGTGTTGCGACCCTTTACCGTACAAAGTGCTTCGCAGTGCCCGGACGGGCAGGTCGCGCCGCATCTTGTCGCCATCAACAGCCTGTGTGATGGCGATGATATTCACGAAATTATCGACAACATCGTGGCGCTGCAAACGGACGATCCCTGGTTGGCTAAAGCCAGCGCGAGCCTTGCGCACGGCTCGCCCTTGGCGGCGTTGTGGATCTCGAGGCAGTTGCACGATATGCGATTCGCGTCGCTCAAAGAGTGTTTTCAGTCTGAAATCCTGCTGGCGACGAATATCATGCGCCATCCGGAATTTGCCGAGGGTGTTCGCGCATTGTTGATAGACAAGGATCGCAACCCGACATGGCAGTACGCGACTTCGCGTGATGTTCCCCAAGACGTTCTGGAAGCATTTTTTGCCGCACCCTGGGAGAGCAACCCCCTGGCAGATTTATAAGCGACCATGAGGGAAATACAGTAATGGCAAATGTAGCGTTTATCGGCCTGGGCAATATGGGCGGCCCGATGGCAACGAATCTGGTGAAGGCCGGACATGCGGTTGTGGTCTTTGATCTTTCGCCTGCGGCCTGTGACCAGATGCTGGCGTTGGGTGCGTTGGTGGCTGGCAGCGCGGCGGAAGCTGCAGCGGGCAAGGACTATGTGATCTCCATGCTGCCTGCGGGCAAGCATGTGGCGGCAACATATCTTGGCGACAGCGGGTTGCTATCCATGCTGGATAGCGCCACCACGATACTGGATTGCAGCACCATTGATGCGACGACAGCACGACAGGTGGGTACGGTGGCCGCCGAGATGGGAATAGGTTTTATGGATGCCCCGGTGTCTGGCGGCGTGGCAGCGGCTGCAGCGGGAACTTTGGCATTTATGTGCGGTGGTGACGCCGCCACCTTTGAAAAAGCCCGCTTGATTCTCAAGGATATGGGCAAGAACATTTTTCACGCGGGACCGGCAGGCGCCGGGCAAGTAGCCAAGGGCTGCAACAATATGTTGTTGGCGATTCATATGATAGGCACCAGTGAGGCATTGGAGATGGGTGCGCGCAACGGCCTCGATCCGAAAGTGCTGTCCGATATCATGTTGGCCAGTTCCGGCCGCAACTGGTCACTGGAAGTATACAACCCCTATCCGGAAGTGATGCCCACTGCGCCTGCCAGCCATGACTATAAGCCGGGGTTTATGGTGGATCTTATGGTGAAGGACCTGGGCCTTGCTATGGAAATTGCGCAGCACTGCGATGTTGACAATCGTATGGGGCAGTTAGCGCAGGAGCTTTACAGCCAGCACCAGGAAGCGGGTAACGGGCAGCGTGATTTTTCCAGTATCCTTGTCAAGTTGCAGGATTAAACCCTGGGGCGACAACTCCGATATGGGTTGTTGTGAACGCCCCGGTCACCTCGCATGCCGCTGTCCGATGCCGACTGCTAAGAAGCCTGCTCATACCAGGATCGTTATGCAGTGGAGTCTTCAAGACGCCTGATCTTAAATGCGGTGACCATACCAAAGCCCAGATCTATCGCGCCGCCAATAGCGCCAACGACAAGCGTATAGAATGCCACATCCGAATTCTCCAGAACCGCGATCATTGCATTACCGTTGAAGTGTGCTGCGCTGCCCAGAGCAAAGGCGGCGTAAAACGGTATTCCCAAAATGCTAAGCAGTAATAGCCGGCGTTTGTACTTGTCCAATTTTTGTGATCGGTCCATAGATTTTCCCCCTTGTTGCACAGAAAGGAACATGCGGTACAGCTGCGCCAGATTTCTAAAGTAACTGATGCAGAATAATTCACCGCGGTGATCGCACACGCTACTTTCTAGCACCGTGGTTTGCAATCTCCTGAAGAAATGTCCGGGCAAGCTCTTGCGCAGACTTTTGATAGTGATCGCCACTGTCTTCCCACTTACGGCAATACCAACACAAGCGGTCGGCAATACTGCCTTCTGAAGGCTCACACAATTTTTCTCTCAAAGCCAAAACGTGTCGCCCAAGCTGTATCAATGCGTCCGTCTCGGCATTGGCACTGAATTTCAGCTCGGGGAATGGATTGAAATCTGTTGAGCAAAATACGAAGTCGTTCCTTCCTCGCGCCGCATTCTCGAGGTGAGGAATTACACGCTCGCGCAATTCGTCTTCCATGCGGTCCAGCTGAGAATAGAGTTTTTGTTTTGATACCATATTTTGCTACTCAAGAAATATAACGCGTAAAGCGTGCGTGCGCGTTAGCCCGTTCAGCGTCGCTGCCCGTTACTAGCCTTAGGCCAGACACACAAGCGTTTTCGGGGGCTGTCCCGGCGGCCAACGACAGCGATTGCTGCGGCATGTTATGGGCCTTGCTGAGCATCAACTATGCTCATACGCTATCCGCTTTGCACGCATGTAGCAACAACCCTGAACCAAACATACAATAACACTGGAGCAGGCATTGGCGGAGCAAATACGGGCCGATCAGCGCGCACAATGGCTGCCAGCATCACAGCAACGGGCAATGGCCGGAACGCCAACAGGCCAAACTGTTACCGGTGGATTATTTTATGGTGACCTTTACGCTGCCGTTCGAGTTGTGCGCCGTGGCCAAAAGACACCCTGCCGAGGTCTACGGTTTGTTGCTGCAGCGTGCTGCGTCCATCGTCGAAACCTTCGGCCTTGATGACAAAAGCCTGGCGGGTGAACTGGGCATGACCGCGGTACTGCATACTCACACCCGGCGCCTGGATTACCACCCGCATGTACACCTTGTTGTACCTGTCGCGCTACCTGTAGAGAGCTGTCATCAGCGATAACAACCTGCTGCATGACGACGGCACCCACGTGACCTTCCCGTACCGCGACAGAAAAGTCCGTCGTGCCTTCCCCCAAAAACAATCGATTTATTTGCTATAGAAAGTAGCGGACTGGCCGGGCTTGTCCAACAATTGAATAAGTCGCGGCACGCGCGACTTATCCTTATTCGTTAGAAGGTTTATTGCGCAGGACTAACATACTCAACCGCATCTAATGGTTCTTCGAAGGCTATAAATAAAACACAGGGTTCTTCACTGATGCAACTGCCGTCGTGTACCGCTTTAGCTGGGCCATATGCATACATGCCTGTTTTTAACTTAGTTGTAGGCTGGCCTTTATAATTTACATTCATTGCTCCAGAGAGCAAAGTCATACGCTCTGGCGATGTATGCCAGTGAGCAGGAAAGTCATAGTTTCCTGGCACTTTAAAAAATATATCCACATTTGGTTTAGCTGGATCGCCATGTACTACTGCAATTTGGCAGCCCGCGGGAAAAAAATCAGGGCATGGGCCCCACTGCAATGATTTGTCATGAATCGAGTACGATATTGTTGATTCTGATGCATGACCTTGCAAAGAGAACAGGAGGAAAACGGAGATGGAAAATACGCAATTTATTACTTTATGTATCATTTGAAACTCTCCTTTTTCGATATGTGACGATATTTGATTTGACCTTCTAACGCCCGCGTAAAGTGCGCGCTGTAAGCGCATCACATTTCACGTGCTTGTTAACTGCTGCTACCTTGCACCGACCAAGAGGCCCGCAACGCTCAAATCCTCGTCGATTTCAGGCCAGTGAATGCCTTCTCCATCTCCTAAGAGTTCCCAGGTCTCCCTTTGGGACTGTGTTGCTTTAGAAAGCGTAGGAAACCATGCGATTGGCACTACGATCGTACGCCCATCCAGGAGATCGACGTTTAATGTATCTTCAGTAAAACTGACATTGTGAGCTAAGGGGTGGAGCTCAACTGCTAAAGTACCCATTCCAAGCCTCCAAAAGTGCATTACAATTTTTGTTCACTAGGCCCTCAAGCTTTCGAAGCTCTTGAGGTGAGAAACGAGTCGAGCCAGCAAGAGTCGGTGGTTCCGACCAAAATTTAGCCAGCATGCGATCTCGCTGAATATGCACATGTGGTGACTGTCCTTCTTCATTGCTGTAGAAAAAGAATCTATAGGGGCCAATTCGTAAAATTGTGGGCATCCGCGAAGCTTACCCAAATCAGGGGCTTGGAACAATCTTGGCAGTTAACGCTGCCGGCACAGGCAAGCGGAACGTAGTGTAGCTGGTCCATCGCAACTTGTTGCGCGATTGTGCCCGGCCTTGTGTGCGCCCAGCATGGGCATGAACTAATGGAGGGAAGCCGGACGCAAAACTGCGAGCTGATGAACAAGAACATCATATGAGGCGTAGACTGAAGGCGAGTTGGCAGGGCCGGCCCCGCGAAGCGCTTTGGGTCCAAGACGACGAAGCCATGTGATCTAACGGCCACCGTAAATGATGCAGTTGCGCAGGGAAAGTTCATGTTCTTATCTGGGGAGATCTGCTTAACAAGCGATCGGTAAATTACCAGTAAAGGCCCATGGCGCAGCTCTAAAACTCCTGGAATCAATCAGGCATTATCCAATGCCTATTTGGAATCTCAGGGGCTCTATTCGTTGCGCGATGGTTGGATCAAGCTTCACTATTCTCAATGAAACGCCCTGTGCGGACCCGCATGCAGGGTGTTGTGGGGGCTGAGGGTTAGAGACCCTTGGCTACCCGATTATTGGTGCGCGAACACTGGAACCGCGCATGAAAGTTCGAGTCCGGCTGGACAGAAAGGATGCGTCACTTTTCCGCGGGAACGTCTTTTGGGTATAAGCAAACAAGGCTAAGAACGTAGCAATATATGCAACGAAACATTGCTGCAATACTGGATTACTCCGAAGACAGAGCATGCGCATCAATTTGTTCCTTTCGTCGCGGCCCACCCGAGTGCCCAATAACGCCTCAAGCACCGGCGACGAAACCGCGCAGCGGTTTTGACGTCCGTGTGGCTTGACTTGTTATATTCACGGTCTATTTAGAACAGATTCTTTTGCTTTTATATATTCTTCTTGCGTTAAGGCTCCTCGTTCCTTTAATAGCTCTAGGCCATTTAATTGCTCGACTATATTCTTGGAGTCATGGTTCGAGTTGGAAACCGGATGTTCCTTGTCATATTCCTCTGCTAGAGCGATGATGGGGCCCCATGTAATATTTTTTAGTCCTACTGTACAGCCAGCAATTGAAGCTCGGCGATACTCATTTTTATATATGAGTACATCACGATAAATATAGAACTCTCTGTAATCGCAATAGCCAAAGCCTGCAATGACAGCATATCTCCAAGCATCCACATTTTCATATGTAAATGAGTACGGTGGGCCACCCATTGTTCGTGTTACTTCCGAACGTGTTGACCCGATACTCAATGCAGCATATTTCTGCTCTAAAGAACCGCAAGCGGATAGTAACGTCAGCACAATGGCTAGAAGAATGGCTTTTGACATTTATCAATCCTAATTATTTATGTGGATGAGTTGGTAGTAAATATAACGCTTCAAGCTGCGGCGCGGCGCGACGCGTCCGTCAGCCTTGACTTGTTATACACCGGTCTTCGCATTACTGATAACCATTTGATGCTCAGGCTTAATGGGCATAACC
>Ga0105050_10000225_pt1 | contig 81747 bp, 84 predicted proteins | sample FRY01_FD_78088 | JGI IMG/M metagenome (GOLD analysis project Ga0105050, IMG submission 78088) | Freshwater microbial communities from Lake Fryxell liftoff mats and glacier meltwater in Antarctica - FRY-01 | ecosystem: Environmental > Aquatic > Freshwater > Ice > Glacier meltwater ... | reverse complement strand
CGGCGCACCCCGAGGAGGATCCCGCCACCGTGCCACCGCCATCCGAGCGCGTGGCACCCATCATCGCCGTGCTGGCCGGCGACGACCCGGGGCCGTTGGTGCAGGCGAGTGAGTGGGGGCTTACGTGAGCACCGACGACCCCCGGATGGCCCGCCCCATGCCCGCACTTTCGCGCCCCGACGGGTGGCGCGACGTGCCCATCGAACCGGTTGATGAGCCGCTTGTAGCCGTGGCGGACATCGGTGGGCGCGTCATCGAGGATCCCCAGTACTTCGCGTGGGGCCTGCCGGGAGCGTTGCCCGGTTGCTGGCTGCGTGAGGGCGTGGCGGCGCGCCTGGCTTCGGCAGCCGAGTCGTTGCCCGACGGCCTCATGCTGCTGGTGTGGGATGGTTGGCGCAGCATTGCGACCCAGTCGGCGCTTTTTGAGATGTACATCGCCGACCTGGCCGAGCAGTTCCCCACGTTCACGCGCGCGCAACTGGAGGACGCCGCGCGCACGTACGTGACCCCGCCGCATCCGGGTCACCATGCATCGCCGCCGCACCTGACCGGCGGTGCGGTGGACCTGACGCTGGCCACTGCCGATGGCGTGCCGCTCGATCTGGGCACGGCATTCGATGCCTTCGTGCCCGAGGCGGGTGCGGCGGCGCTCGAGAGCATCGAGATGCCCGCCCGCGACAATCGCCGACTTCTGTTCTGGGCCATGCACGATCAGGGCTTCACCGCGTATGTGGAGGAGTGGTGGCACTTCGACTGCGGCGACCAGTTCTGGGGCAGCGTCGCGGGGAGGCCAGCGCGGTACGCCGCCGCGCCACCCCCCAGCGAGAGAACGAATATCGCCGGATAGGGCGGGTTCACGGGCACACTTATGCAGGCGAGAGTCCCCCAGGAGAACGGCCGGTCATGTTGGCGGCGGTGGTCGTGCTGGTACGGCCGTCGGTGTGGATGCCGGATGTGGGATGCGGGAGCAGCGGTTTCACCGAGGGCGCCACAGCCACGGCCGGTGCGCCCACGTCGTCGGGTGCATACGATGGGCGGGATGGTCGTGTCGTCACCCACTGCCCGCCCCGCGTCGGGCCTCGCGCTGATCCCCGCGCTGATGGGGCTTGTGCGGTTTCAGCACACCGTGTTCGCACTCCCCTTCGCGTTTGCGGGGGCGCTGATGGCCAACAACGCATGGCCATCGCTCGCGGTGCTCGGGTGGATCCTGGTGGCCATGGTGGGCGCGCGGTCGCTGGCCATGGCGCTGAACCGGCTTGTTGACCGCGCCCTTGATGCGCGCAACCCGCGCACGGCTGGTCGGCACCTTCCCGCGGGGCGCCTCTCGGTGACACAGGTGCGCGCCTTCGCGATCGTCAGCCTCATGCTCATGCTCGTGGCGGTCTCGCAGTTGCCCGCGATTACCTGGTGGCTGTGGCCCATTCCGGTGGCCCTTTTCGTCATCTACCCCTACACGAAGCGGGTGACATGGGCGTGTCACCTCGTGCTTGGTCTCTGCATTGGCATCGCGCCCATTGGCGGCTGGATCGCCGTGACGGGCTCGTTCGCCTGGGCCCCGGTGCTGCTGGGGCTCACGGTGGCCGCGTGGATCAGTGGCTTCGACGTCATCTATGCGCTGCTCGACGTGGATCATGACCGTGCAGAGGGTGTCCATTCGGTGCCCGTGCGGTTTGGCGCGACGAATGCGCTGCGTGCAGCCGCCGGACTCCATGGGGCGACCGTCGTGCTGCTTGTCCTGGCGGGTATCGCGGCGGGCGTGACATGGCCGTACTACGTGGCCGTCGCCATCTGCGCCACCATCCTCGTGTGGGAACACCTGCACGTGCGTCCCGGTGACGCCCAGCGCATCAACGCCGCGTTCGGCACCGCCAACATGGTGATGTCGCTCGTCTTCCTGGTGGGCGTTGTGGCCGAGGTGGGCCTTGCCTGACCCACTCATCATCGCGCGGGGGCTCACGCATGCCTACGGTGACCGCCGGGCGGTGGCCGGGGTGAACCTCGATGTGGCACCGGGCGAGAGAGTGGCCATCGCGGGCCCCAACGGCGCGGGTAAGAGCACCCTGCTGCGCATGATGGCCACCCTGCTGCGCCCCGGCGCGGGCACCCTGCAGGTGTTGGGTGAGGAACTCCCCGCCGGCGCCCGCAGGGCCCGGCTGGGCATCGGGTACCTCGCGCACAATCCACTGGTCTATCTCGATCTGTCGCCCCGCCAGAATCTCGATCTGTACGCCGACCTGTGTGGTGTTCCAAATGCGGCACGGCGCATTGACGACCTGCTGGAGCGGATGGGCTTGCTGGCACGGGCCGAGGATCCTGTGCGCGTGCTCAGCCGTGGCATGACGCAGCGCCTCGCGCTGGCGCGCATGTTGCTGCACGCGCCGCGCCTGCTGCTCCTTGACGAGCCGCACGCCGGTCTCGACGCCGCGGGCACCGCGTTGCTTGACGCCGAACTCGAGGCGACGGCCTTTGACGGCCGTGCGGCCGTCATCGTGACGCACGAGGTGGAGCGCATCGGGGCGGTGGCCGACCGCCTCGTGGTGATGCGTGCCGGACGCGTGGTGCTGGATGAGCCCGTCGGCGGGCGCAGTCCCGCCGAGGTGCGGGCGCGGTATGAGGGGGCCATCGCGTGAGCGCGCCCGCGAACCGCCCTCGGTGGACCCGTCAACTGCGCGGCCTCATCCGCAAGGACCTGCGCCTTGAGTTGCGCACCCGCGAGACAGTCGTGGCCATGGTGCTGTTCGCCGTGGTCACCCTCACGATCATGCAGTTCGGTTTCGGCACCCGTGACGACGACCTCACCCGGTTCACGGGCGGGCTCATGTGGGTGACCCTCGCCTTTACGGCCGTGCTGGGCGTGGGCCGCTCATACGTGGCGGAGCGCGAGCAGGGGGTGCTCGACGGTCTGCTGGTATCTCCGGTGCCCCGCGTACTGCTGTTGGCCGCCAAGGCGATCACCATCTTCATCTATTTGGTCATCGTGGAGATCGTGGTGATCCCGCTGGTGGGGATCTTCTTCGTGAAGGGGCCGTACTGGGACGCCATCGGTTGGATCGCCCTCGTCGCCCTCATCGCCAATGTCTGCATCGCCCTGGCGGGGACGCTCTTCTCCGGGCTTGCGCTGTTCACCAGAGCCCGCGATCTCATCCTTCCGGTGCTGTTCCTGCCCGCGCTGGTGCCGGTGGTCATCGCCGGTGCGGGCGCCACGCATGCCGTGGCCGGAGGGGCATATGACATGAGTGAGTACCGCGGGTACACCCTGTTCCTCGTGGGCTACGCCATACTGTTCCTTCTTGTCTGCGTCGCGACCTACGATGCCGTCTTTGACGACTGAAACCGCTGCTCCCACCGGGGTTCTCGGGGCTCGGGCTGCCCTCCTGTGGGGGGTCATCGCCACCGTGCTCGTGACCGTGGCGACCATCGGGGCGTTGCTCATCGCGCCCGAGGACGCCGATCAGGGTGTGATCCAACGCATCTTCTACTTCCACGTGGCCCTTGCGCTTGTGTCACTGGTGGCGTTCGCCGTGGCCTGCGTGGCGGGGATCACCTTCCTGCGCGCCCGCACGGAACGGTGGGACGACGTTGGCGAGGCAGCCGTTCGGCTGGGCCTGCTGTTCTCGGTGCTCGTGATCATCACGGGGTCAATCTGGGCCAAGGCGTCGTGGGGCACGTGGTGGGTGTGGGCCGACCCGCGTCTGGTCACCTACCTCATCGTGGTGCTCATCTACGCAGCGTATTTCGTGCTGCGCTCGTCGGTGGACGATGACCGGCGCATGCGGTTCTCAGCCATCTACGCCATCGCGGGCTTTGCGTCGGTACCGCTGTCGTTCTACTCGGTGCGCGTGGCCGAGTCGTTCGTGCACCCGGTGGTGTTCACCAGCAGCGGGGCCAACATGCCGGGCTCCATGCTTGTGTGGTTCATCATCTCGTTCGTGGCGATGCTCGCGCTGTTCATCGCCCTGCTCGAGGTGGAACTGATCGGCCGTCGTACCGAGCGCGCACTGCGCCGGGTGGCCATTGCCATGGAGAATGCATGACTGGCGGATCGCAGTACGTGGTTGCCGCCTACGCGGTCATCTGGTTTTTGGTGGTTGCGTACATCGTGCTGTTGGCTGCGCGTACCGCCCGTGTGAGTCGGCAGGTGGAGGCCATCAGCCGTCTCTTGGAGCGCAAGGGCATCAACCCGGACGAGGACGGCGACGCGTGAGCCGCATGCTCCTGCCCCTGTTCCTTGACGTGACCGACCGCCTCGTGGTGGTGGTGGGCGGCGGCGCCGTGGCCACCGCGCGCGCTACCAAGATGGCGGCCCATGGCGCCCGTGTACGGGTGGTGAGCCCTGACCTGTCACCCGCCCTCCAGACCCTGCTGGCCGAGGGCGCGATTGCGGAGCATCGTGCGCGTCGGTACGAGCAGGGTGATGGGGACGGTGCCCTGCTGGTGGTCGCCGCCACGGATGACGCCGGGGTCAATGGTTTGGTGCGTGAGCATGCACTCTTGGCCGGCGCCCAGGTCAACATGCCCGACGACCCCGATGGCTCCACCGCCGTCATCCCGGCCATCATGCGCAGTGGGGCCCTCGCCATCGCCATCACGACCGGCGGTGCCAGCCCCGTGGTGTCGCGTCGCATTCGCGAGGACCTGGGGGTTCGGTTCGGTCCGGCGTGGGCGGGGCTCATCCAGTTGCTCGGCGAGAGCCGCAGCGATCTCATCGCCGCGCACCCCGACAGCGCGAACCGCCGCGCCGCCGTGGAGGGCCTCATTGACTCAGGAATTGTGGATCTGATCGCGGATCTGGGAACGGACGCCTGCCGTGCACATGTACGAAGCCAGCTGGGTCTGACGCCAGCGAGGGTGGCCGCCTGATGCCCCGCATCGTGGTTGTGGGCGTGTCCCACAAGACCGCCCCCGTGGAGCAGCGCGAGAAGCTCTCACTGACCGAGAGCGGCGCCCGCACCGTGGAGCGGCAGGTGGTGCGTCACCCCGATATCGCCGAGGTGGTCATCCTCTCGACGTGCAATCGCACCGAGGTGTACGTACATGCCCTTGCCGCTGCCAGCGCGGAGCAGGCCATCTGCGAGGCGCTGATCGAGTGCAGCGGCATGGGCCGCTCCGAGTTCGACTGCATCCGATATGCGCTGCATGACGATCGCGCCGTCGCCCACCTGTTCCGCGTGGCGTCCAGTCTCGACTCGATGGTGGTTGGCGAGAGTGAGATCCAGGGCCAGGTGCGTCAGGCGTGGGAAGCAGCGGTTGACGAGGACGTCACCGGCGTGTTGCTCGACCGCCTGTTCCGTCAGTCATTGGAGACCGGCAAGCGCGTGCGTACCGAGACCCAGGTGGCGGTGCGCCCGGTGTCGGTGTCCACCGTGGCCGCCGACTTGGCGCGCGAGGCGCTGCCCGACCTTGGGGGGCGTCGCGGCGTGGTGGTGGGGGGCGGCCGGATGGCCGAGGCCACAGCACGGGCCTTGAAGGACCGCGGTCTCGGCGAACTTGTGGTGATCAACCGCACCGTCGGTACTGCCCGCGAGATCGCGGAGCGTCTGGGCGGTATTGGCCTCGGCTTCGACTCTCTGGCAGATGAATTGACTCAAGCCGACGTGGTGGTGTGCTCCACGGATGCACCGCACCCGGTCATCTCCGCACAGAACGTCGAGGCGGCCCTTGAGGACAGGCCCACACGCCCGATGGTGCTCATTGATATCGCCGTGCCCCGTGATGTGGAGCCCGCGGTGGCGGCCGTACCGGGCGCCGTGCTGTTTGACATTGACGACCTCGAGAGCGTGGTGGCACGGCACCGCGACGAGCGCCAGGAGCACGCGCTCCGTGCCGAGGTGATCGTTGGCGAGGAGGTTGAGCGGTATGCCCAGTGGCGCACCGGCCTCTCCGTCACTCCTGTCATCACGTCGCTGCGTGAGCTTGCGGAGGCCGTACGTCAGGGCGAGGTGGCCAAGGCGGGCCGCCGCGAGCAACTCACCGACGACGAGCGCGAGCGTCTGGACGCAGTGACCCGGGCGGTGCTCAACAAGCTGCTGCACGAGCCCACGGTCCGTGCCCGCGAGGCCACGTCGTCGCAGGAGGGCCTGCGCCACATTGATTCGCTGCGCTACCTCTTTGGGCTTGATGTGCCGGATCGCCCGCCCGCGGATGACGACGCGACGATGGCCGACGCCGCGTCCATGCGCCGCCTCGGCTGAGGCCACCCCGTGCGCATCACCGTGGCCACGCGCCGCTCCGCCCTCGCTCTTGCCCAATCGCGTGCCGTAGCCGCAGTGCTCAGCGCCGAGGGGCATGAGGTGCAGTTGCTCGAGATGACCACCGCGGGCGATCGCTGGAGCCTTTCCGCCGCCCCCGATCAGCCGCCCGCCGACCTGAAGGGCATGTTCGTGAAGGAGCTGGAGCAGGCGCTGTTGGACGGGCGTGCCGACATCGCCGTGCATTCCGCCAAGGACCTGCCGGGCGACCTGCCGCACGGCCTCGCCATCCTGGCCACGCCTGCGCGGGTCAACCCGAGGGACGTACTGATTGGTGTACTAGGCGGCTTGGATGCCCTTCCCGCCGGTGCCCGTGTGGGAACCACCAGTCCGCGCCGCCGCGCCCAGATGCTTGCGGCACGCCCAGATCTGCAGATTGTGGAGGTGCACGGCAACGTGGACACCCGTCTGGCCAAACTGGATGCCGGCGACGTGGACGCCCTGGTGTTGGCCGCTGCCGGGCTCGCACGCCTGGGCATTGCGCGGGCCGACGCGGTGGAGTTGTCCATTGACAGGCACCTGCCCGCGCCCGGGCAGGGCATTGTGGCCATTGAGGGCCGTGCCGATGATGCGGCCGTGCGCGAGGCGTGCGCTGTGCTGGACGACCCCACGGCGCGTGCCTGTCTGGCTGCTGAGCGTGCGTTCCTCGCGCGTCTGGGCGGCGGCTGCCTAGTGCCGGCGGGGGCACTGTGCGAGCGCGACGGCGATTCTCTGCGCATGCGTGCGTGGTGGAACGGCAGCGGTCGCTCGGCCGACGTCACCGGTGACTTAGGCGACCCTGCGGGGCTTGGGGAACGCGCCGCCAAGCAGGTGGGGGCACCGTGACCGAGGGCAGGGTCACCCTCATCGGCGCTGGCCCGGGGGACCCTGGACTTCTCACCGTGCGTGGCCGCGAGGCGCTCATGGCCGCCGATGTGGTGCTGTACGACCGCTTGGGCACGGCGGCCCTCCTGCACCTGTGCCGACCCGGCGCGCGCCTGATTGACGTGGGTAAAGCACCGGGGCAGACGGCCATGACGCAGGACGAGACCACCGCCCTGCTGGTGCAGTTGGGGCAAGCGGGGCACGTGGTGGCACGCCTCAAGGGCGGCGACCCGTTCGTGTTCGGGCGCGGTGCCGAGGAGGCCGAGGCGCTGGTTGCGGCGGGCGTGCGCTGTCTGGTGGTGCCAGGGATCACCTCGGCCATCGGCGCGCTCGCGGCGGCGGGCATTCCGGTCACCTACCGGGCTGTGTCCACCGGCTTTACCGTGGTCACCGGCCACGAGGACCCCGCGAAGGACAGCGAGCAGAACGATTGGGACCTGCTTGCCCGCTTGCCGCACACACTCATCGTGCTCATGGGCATGGGTCGCCTTCCGGCCATCGCCCGGCAACTTATCGCTGCAGGGCGTCCCGCCGACCAACCCGCGGCCGCGATCCAATGGGGCACCACTGCGCGCCAGCGAAGCGTGGTGGCCACGCTCGGCACCCTGTCGCAGCGCGTGCAGGATGAGGGGCTCGGTAACCCCGCCATTCTGGTGTTTGGCGATGTGGTGGCACGCGCACCGGGCCTGATGGCCGCAGCGCGTGGCCCCCTCGCGGCAAGGACCGTGGTGGTCACGCGTGCACGTGCCCAGGCCAGCGACCTGCGCATCGCCCTCGAAACGCTTGGCGCCAGCGTGATCGAACTGCCGGTCATCCGCGTGCAGCCCAGCCCGGCGTCCCCGGAACTGGACGCCGCCGTCGGCGACGTGGGTGCCCACGACATCCTCATCTTCACCAGCGCGAATGGGGTGGATGAGATGGCCGCGCGCATGGCCGCGCGCGGCCTTGACGCCCGGTCGTTGCGCCCCGACCAGTTGGTGGTGGCCATCGGCCCCGCCACCTGCGCCGCGTTGGCGCGCCATGGCATCCGTGCAGATGTGGTGCCCGACCGCTTCGTGGGTGAGGCCGTACTTGAGGCGCTTACGCCCGTGCCGGTTGAGGGACGCCGCGTATTCATCGCCCGTGCCCAGGGCGCCCGTTCCACGATTGCCGACGGCCTGCGCGCTCGCGGTGCGCTGGTGGACGACGTTGCCCTGTACGAGACCGTCGCCGATCGGCCGGCGGATGACGTGGTGCAGGCCGCGCTGGCCGCCGACGTCATCACGTTCACCTCGTCGTCCACGGTGACCAACACCCTCGCGCTGCTCGACGACGACCAGCGCGCGCTGCTCGCCTCGGGTCCCCGTGTTGCGTCCATCGGACCCATCACGTCGGACACGGTTCGCGCGGCCGGGCTCACCGTCTGGGTGGAGGCTGCGCAGGCGGACATCTCTGGGCTGGTGCAGGCCATTCTCGCGGTCGACTGAACCGATGGATGACGGTCCGTGCGTGATTGGGTTTCTCACCGACTACGGGGCGCAGACCGAACACGTGGGCGCGCTGCACGCCGTGGTGGCGGCCATCGCACCGGGTGCGGGGCGCATTGATCTGTCGCACGACATCCCCGCTGGCGACATCCGCTGGGGAGCGGTACTTGTGGAGCGACTCGTGCGGCTCATGCCCCGCCACTCCGTGACGATCGCGGTGGTGGATCCCGGCGTGGGCACCGAGCGCCGTGCGGTGGCGCTCGAGGTGCAGGGGGGCAGAGTCGTGGTGGGGCCCGACAACGGGCTGCTCGGTCTGGCCGCCGACCGGCTTGACGCCGTGCGCGCCGTGCACATCACCTGTGGGGATCACATGCGTCGGCCGGTATCACCCACCTTCCATGGGCGTGACATCTTTGCCCCCGTCGCCGCGCGCGTGACGCAGGGGGTTCCACTTGAGGCGCTTGGTCCGGCCATAGACCCCGTGAGCCTCGAACGGCCGCACCTGCCCGAGCCCAGTGTGCGCGATGGCGAGGTGCACGCACTCGCGGCCGGCACGGACCGCTTTGGCAATGTGGCGCTGTGGGCCACAGGGGAGCACCTGCTGGCCGCGGGGCTGGTGCCCGGTGATCGAATCGGGGCGATCACCGGCGCCACACGCACTCGCGGGGTCATCGGTCGTACATTCGCCGACGTGCCTCGCGGCGGCCTGCTGGCGTACGTGGACAGCCACGGTCTGGTGTCGCTGGCCGTCCATGGCGGCAGCGCCGAGGAGCGGATACAGGCGACGGCCGGCGAGGTCATCGCCATCGCACGTCAGTTGTAGCGGCCCCGCCAGGCCCCGACTCTGATACGTAAGACGTCCCTGAGAAATCCGGGCAGATGCTTCTTCACGTCGTACGTGGATTCGTCGCGAAACTCGGCGACAACGGGCATCTCCACGATGCGCGCGCCCATGCGGCGCGCGAGATAGAGCACCTCGATGTCAAAAGCGAACGAGTTGACCGTGGCCTTGGCGAAGATCTTGTCGGCCCACTCCGCCCGGAAGCCCTTAAACCCCGCCTGCGTGTCGCTGATCACCGGCAGCACCAGCAGGCGCCGGGTCACCTGCACCGCGGCACCGGCCGCCAGACGCAGTGCGCTCTCTTCGGCATCTGCATAGTCCGACAGGCTGCGCTTGCCCGTGACCACGTCGGCCACACGTTGCAGCAGCGCGAGGGCGGGCTCCACATGCCACGGCGCGATGTTCATGTCGGCGTCCACATAGAAGCGGTACTCGCCGGTGGCGGTGAGCATCCCTGCCCGAACGGCCCCGCCCTTGCCCTGATTCTGCGGCAGCCGGACGAGCCGGAACCGTGCATCTCTCGCTGCGAATCGCTCGACGAGCGCCGAGGTTCCATCGGTGGACCCATCGTCCGACACGATCACCTCAGCGGATCCCGGCACCGTGTCGAGCCACGTGGCCCAGCCCTCGAGCGTCGTCGTGAGCCGCCGCTCCTCGTTGTACGCCGGGATGATGATTGAGAGGTCCATGACCCCCATGGTCGCAGAGCGCCCGGCGTGCCGTGCGCATGGCCGAGCCCAGACCCCTGGGGCGTTTCGAAGGCCGACCTGCGTGATCGAGCCGAAGACGACAAACGCCGCGCCCCGGGTGGGGGCGCGGCGTTTGTTATGGCGAGACCCGGACTCGAACCGGGGACACCACGATTTTCAGTCGTGTGCTCTACCAACTGAGCTATCTCGCCCGGCCGGGGAACGGTAGGGGGGCACTCATTCCGATGCAACCCGCAGGCACCGGTACGATCGGTCAATGGCAACCGGTGGGCACATCCTCGTGGTAGACGACGAGCGGTCCATCCGCAAAGTTGTGCGCACCTATCTCGAAGACTCCGGATTCACCGTGGCCGAAGCCAGCAACGGGGTGGAGGCGCTCGATCAGGTGAAGGCCGGCGGTATTGACTTGGTCATCCTCGACATGATGATGCCGGAGATGGATGGGCTGGAGGCCTGCCGTCACATCCGTGCTGACCACCCTGCCATGCCCGTGATCATGCTCACTGCACGGGTGGAGGAAGTGGACCGCATCATGGGCTTGGAACTTGGTGCGGACGACTACGTCACCAAGCCCTTCTCTGGACGCGAGGTGGCCGCCCGCGTGAAGGCCGTGCTGCGGCGCGTGCAGGGCGAGCCCGACGCCACCCAATCGTTGCGCGCAGGTGCGGCCGAACTCGATCCGGTCAGCCGCACCTGCCGGGTGGAGGGCCAGCCCGTTGACCTCACCCGACTCGAGTTCGACCTGCTGGCTGAATTGGCCGCGCACCCCAACGTGGTGTTCACCCGTGAGCGCCTTCTCGAGCGGGTGTGGGGCTACCAGAGCGGTGTGGGCGGCAAGACCGTGGACGTGCACGTGGCAAACCTGCGCAAGAAGGTGGGCAAGGAGATCGGCATCGTCGCCGTGCGCGGTGTCGGCTACCGGTTCGACCCGCCGGTCGCATGAGCCTGGGTGAGCGGCTCAGCGTCCTCGCGCCGTCCACCTTCCGTGGGCGTATCGCGCTGGCCATCGTGGCCAGCCTCGTGGTGGCGGTCATCGGCGTGCAGCTGGCACTCAGCCTGCTGGTTGACCAGCGGCTGCGGGCAGCGGTGGCATCCACCCTGCGCCAGCAGGGCAACGAGATCGCCGCCACGTACCGGCGCGATGGCTACGCGGGCGTGACGCAGGCGAAGCGTTACCTGACCGGCACGCAGGTGGTGGTGAAGAAGGCCGGTGTGACCGTCTTCTGGAGCGACCCTGTGCGGGTGATGGATGCCACGGTCACGGTCACCAGCGGCGACGTCGAGGTCACCCTGCAGCGCGAGGCGTCGGCCGGCGTCTTCGGCGAGTGGGCCATCCCGCTCGTCATTGCCGCCTTCATTTTTGTGATCGGGGGATTGGGGTGGTGGTTTGCCGACTTTGCCGCACGCCGCCTGCGCCGTGATGCGGCACTGCTCGCCAATCAAGCCGAGGCCGTCGCGGGTGGTGACCTGAACGCCCGGGTGGAGGTGCAGGACGACGAACTGGCACGGGTGGCCACATCGCTCAACGCGATGACCCAGCAGCTGTCGGATGCCGACCGCCGACAGCGCCTGTTCCTCGCGGACGTGGCACACGAACTGCGTACACCTGTGACCGCCATTGGTGGGTTCGCGCAGGCCATGGTGGACGGCGTTGTCACGACCGACGAGGCCCGGCGGGAGGCCGCAAAGATCATCCACGAGGAATCCCAACGCCTCACCGGGCTCGTGGCCGACCTGCAGGCCCTCACGGTGGCCAACCTCGATGCCGACTCCATCCGCGAACCAAGCGATCTGGTGGAGTTGGCGCGGGACGCGGCCACGCGCCTCGAGGCCGCCGCAGCCGAGCGCGGGGTGTTGTTGCGCGGTCCCGAGGGCACCCAGCAGCCCATCACGGTGGCCACCAACCCCGCGCAGGTGGAGACGATTCTCGGCAATCTCATCACCAACGCACTGCGGGCCACGCCGGCCGGCGGCACGGTGCGCGTGGCCGCCCATGTGGGGGATGGTGAGGTCGTGCTCTCGGTGACCGATACGGGCGTGGGCATCCCGGCGGCGCACCTGCCGCACATCTTTGACCGCATGTACCGCGTGGATGTCGCGCGTGATCGGCATTCGGGTGGCACCGGCCTGGGCCTGGCCATCGTGGCGGGCCTCGCCGAGTCGTTGGGCGGCCGCATGGAGGTGGTGAGCACGCCGGGCGAGGGAAGCCGCTTCGCACTTCATCTTTCTGCGTAGCATTCACCGGGACGTCCCCCGCGACGACTAAAAGGAGGGCACGCATGGCCCAGCATCGCTACCTGTTGCCAGAGGACCGGATCCCGGACCGTTGGTACAACATCATGGCCGACCTCCCCTCACTGCCGCCGCCGCCGCTCAACCCCGGCACTGGCCAGCCGATCGGCCCCGAGGCCCTCGCCGGGATCTTCCCGATGGCCCTCATCGAGCAGGAGGTATCGCAGGAGCGGTTCATCGCGATCCCCGATCCTGTGCGCGAGATCTACGCAATGTGGCGTCCCACCCCGCTGTACCGGGCGCTGGGTCTGGAGAAGGCGCTGGGCACCACCTGCAAGATCTTCTACAAGTACGAGGGCGTGTCACCCGCTGGCTCGCACAAGCCCAACACCGCCGTGCCGCAGGCCTATTACAACCATGAGGCCGGCATCACGCGCCTGGCCACCGAGACCGGTGCCGGCCAGTGGGGCTCCTCGCTCTCGTTCGCCTGCAACCTGTTCGACATCGAGTGCAAGGTGTTCATGGTTCGGGTCTCGTACGACAGTAAGCCGTACCGCCGGCTGATGATGGAGACCTGGGGCGGCGCGTGCGTGGCCAGCCCGTCGCAGGAGACCAACGCGGGTCGCATGATCCTTGCGCAAGACCCCGACTCGCCCGGTTCGCTGGGCATCGCCATCAGCGAGGCCGTGGAGCAGGCCGCGATGAACGACGACACCAATTACGCCCTCGGGTCAGTGCTCAACCACGTGTTGCTGCACCAGACCGTGGTGGGGCAAGAGGCCAAGGAACAGCTCGAGATGGCCGGGGCCTACCCCGACGTGGTCATCGGCTGCGTGGGTGGTGGCTCGAACTTCGCCGGCCTTGCCTTCCCGTTTCTGGCCGACAAGATCGCCGGGCGCGAGATGCGCATCGTCGCCGTCGAGCCCGCCTCGTGCCCCACGCTCACGCGCGGCACCTACGGGTACGACTTCGGTGACACCGCAGAGACCACGCCGCTTCTGCCCATGCACTCGCTGGGCCACGGCTTTATTCCGCCGTCCATCCACTCGGGTGGCCTGCGGTACCACGGCATGGCGCCGCTGGTGAGCCACGTGGTGCACCAGGGGCTCGTGGAGGCCACTTCCCACGGCCAAGTCGAGTGCTTCGCCGAGGCCGTGCGGTTTGCGCGCGTCGAAGGCATCATCCCGGCCCCCGAGCCATCACACGCCATCCGTCAGGTGGTCGTCGAGGTGGAGCGCGCGCGCGAGGAGGGTGTCGAGAAGACCATCCTCTTCAATCTGTGCGGCCACGGCCACTTTGACATGGCCGCGTACGGCGAGTTCCTCGCGGGGAACATGCAGGACCTCGCCGTGGACGAGGGCGAGCTGGCCCGTGCCACCGAGGCGCTGGCTGCCATGCCGGGGATCGTCTAGACGATCCCCGGCATGGGTGGAACCCCCCGGCAACCGGCCACGCACGCAGTCATGCGCGGTGACGCGACCGGGGGTGCCCTCGTGGGGCAGGGGAGGCCCTACGCGTCCGTGCGCGCTGGATCGTCGTCCGTGGCAGCGAGCGCCGCCTTCTTCTTCGCCGACATCTGGAGTCGGAAGGCGCCGTAACAGAGCAGAGCACCGACCACGAGATAGGGCAGGCCGAACAGCAGGTTGTTCTGGGGGAGGAACACCATGAACACGATGCCGCCCACCACGAAGATCAGGCCAAGCAGCCACGTGAAAAAGATGCCGGTGGCAGTGTTCACACGGCATCCCCGAAGTGGGCCGTGATGGCCTCCATCACCTTTGGGCCAAGATCGTCCCAACCAACCGCGTCGGTCTTGGTAACGCTCACGAAGTTGCCCGTGGCGAACACGTTGGTCACGTCACCGATGGCAAAGATGCGGGCGCCCAGCACCGAGGCGGCGGGATCGCTGCCCTCCTTGAACGTCTCTGCACCACCATTGGTAGCCGGACGGTCGAGCGTGAACTTGATCGCGTTTGGGTTGGGCGTGGGCTCGGGCTGCACCTGCATTCGCGGCACCTTCCGGTTCGTTGTTGCGTCGCGGCAAGACTAGTGTCCCGAGTCGTAAGTTCGTATGCAGTTCCCGAGCGAATCCCCCGTGAGGCAAGGACGCAGATCAGCCCCAATATCGGGCATATTGGGGCTGCTTAAGGACGCCGCATCGCGATGGGATGCAGCCGGGAACTGCCACGTAATTTACGACTCGGGACACTAGGGCGCGTCGGTGCCCCGCGCACCGTAGAAGCGGTTGGTAGCGTGGCCCTCATGACGAATGACGATGAGCGCCAGCGCCTCGCCCGATTGCTTTCCGAGCGGGCCCTCTTTCGGGAGTCCGTGGTGCTGTCGTCGGGGCGCCGCTCCGACTACTACGTGGATGTGCGGCAGGTGCTGCTCGATCCGGAGGGCGCGTACCTCTCCGGGCGCATGGCGTACCCCATGCTGCAGCCCTCCCAGCCACTGGCCGTGGGGGGGCTCACCCTTGGCGCCGACCCATTGGTGTGCGCCATCAGCGCCGCTGCGTTTCTCGACGGAACCCGCTGGACCGGCTTCTTCGTGCGCAAGGAGGCGAAAATGCACGGCCTGCAGCACTGGATCGAGGGGCCGTTCGTTGAGGAGGGCACCCCGGTGGCGGTGGTGGACGATGTGCTCACCAGCGGAGGCTCCATGCTCACGGCGATCGAGCGCGTGCGTGCGGCGGGTGCCACGGTGGTCTGTGCCCTTGTGGTGATTGACCGCGAGGAGGACGACGGCCGCGCCAAGGTGGAGGCCGCGTTGGGCGATGTCCCGCTCCACGCGCTGTTTACCGCGCGGGAGTTGCTCGCCCTCTGACTCCTGATGCGCCCCTCGTCCTTCGCGTTGCCGGTCCGTTTGCCGAGGTCGCAGAGGCGTCGGGGCCACGCGAGGTACGCCTGGCGCCCATGTTGCCCGACGGCCCACCCGTGGCGGGTGACCGCGTGCGCATTGACGATAGCGGCACCCAGGGGATCATCCGCGAGATCCTGCCGCGGCGAACGGTGCTCGAGCGCATTGGCAGCGGAGGTCGCGTGCGCGCCGTCGTGGCCAACGCCGACCTGCTCGTGGTCATCGCCGCAGTGGTCGAGCCAGCCCTCCACCCGCGGCTGATCGACAGCTATGCCGTGGCCGCGGTGGCGGGCGGTCTCGACTTCGCCGTGGTGCTCACCAAAACCGACCTGCCGCACAACGAGGTTGCCGTGGCCGAGTTGACCGCCCGCCGCCGGGCCGCCGGGCACCAGGTGGTCACCGGATCATCGTTCGACCCGGGCACGGTGGAGGCGGTGCGCGCCCTGGTCAACGGACGGCTTGCCGCCTTCACCGGTCTCTCGGGTGTGGGCAAGTCCACGCTCACCAGCGCGCTCACCGGCGTGGCCCGTGCAACCGGGCAGGTGTCAGAACGCCTGCGAAGCGGCCGACACATCACCACTGACCCACGGCTCATCCCGTTGCCGGGCGGTGGGGCGATCATTGACACCGCGGGCGTGCGCGCCTTCTGGTTGCCGCCGATGGAGCACGGCGACATCGCGGCGGGCTTCCCGGGCATCGTTGATGCGGCTGAGCGCTGTCGGTTTCGTAGTTGCCGTCACATGGGTGACGCGGGGTGTGCGGTGGTTGACGAAGTGGATTCAGTCAGCGTGGCGTCGTATCGCGCGCTAGTGGAGGCCGCAGGCTCGGCCTCCCGATTTGCACGCGGCAAGCGCTCGTGACGTATGCTGCAATACGTCGCCCGTCAGGGCGCGATTCCATCCCCGACGTGTCGTCCTGAAGAGGGAAACTATGAGCACCAATAAGACTGGCTGGGAGGCCCTCGACAAGTGGGTCGACAACGGCGGCAGCTCAGGCGATGCCGCCGCTGCCAGTGCGCCCACGGGCACGACCGGTTGGGAGGCCCTCGACAAGTGGGTCGGCTCCGGCGATGCCCCCGCTGCCAGTGCGCCCACGGGCACGACCGGTTGGGAGGCCCTCGACAAGTGGGTCGGCTCCGGCGATGCCGCCGCTGCCAGTGCGCCCGCAGGCCAGACCACCGGTTGGGAGGCCCTCGACAAGTGGGTCAGCGACTCCGGCTCCCCCACGGGTGGTGGCTCCTCTGCTGGCGGCTCGGCGGGCGGCGGCTTCTTCGGGTGGCTCAAGCGGCTCCTCGGCGGCAAGTAGACGCGCTGCCGCGCGGGTAGCATCAGGCGGGTATCAACCGACCTGAGGAGACTGCATGTCGTCCAGCGACGTGTCAATCGGGCGGATTGAGAAGATTCTCGGCAGTGATGCCGAGAATCTTCTCGGTCACGTCTGCACGACGATCCCGGCCAGCAGCATCCACCAGCCGGGCCCGGACTTCATTGATCGTGTCGCGCGCGACAGCGACCGGTCAGTTCCGGTGCTGCGGAGCCTTCAGCAGATGTACGGCCACGGCCGACTGGCCGGCACCGGCTTCATGTCCATCCTCCCCGTGGATCAGGGCATCGAGCACTCGGCGGGCGCCTCATTCGCCCCGAACCCGGCGTACTTCGATCCGGCCAACATCATCGAGTTGGCCATCGAGGGCGGCTGCAATGCGGTCGCCACCACGCTCGGCGTGCTCGGTTCCGTGGCGCGCAAGTACGCCCACCGCATCCCGTTCGTGTTGAAGCTCAATCACAACGAGTTTCTGACCTATCCCAACAGGTATGACCAGATCATGTTCGCGTCGGTGGAGCAGGCTCGTGATCTGGGCTGTGTGGCCGTGGGCGCCACGATCTACTTTGGCTCCGACGAGAGTACGCGTCAGATTCAGGAGGTCTCCGCGGCCTTCGAGTTGGCGCACGCGCTGGGCATGGCCACCGTGCTGTGGTGCTATCTCCGCAACCCGGCCTTCAAGACCGCTGACGACGACTTCCACACCGCCGCCGACCTCACGGGTCAGGCGAACCACCTCGGTGTGACCATCGAGGCCGACATCATCAAGCAAAAGGCCCCTGCGACCGCCGCCTCGGGCTTCGACACGCTCGCGTTCGGCAAGAGCGACCCGCGCATGTATTCCGACCTCATGACCGATCACCCGATTGACATGACCCGCTACCAGGTGGCCAATTGCTACATGGGCCGCATCCCGCTCATCAACTCGGGCGGCGCGTCGGGTGCCGACGACCTGCACGACGCCGTGTACACCGCGGTGGTCAATAAGCGTGCGGGGGGCGCGGGCCTTATCTCGGGTCGCAAGGCATTCCAGCGCCCCATGAAGGAGGGCGTCGAGTTGCTCAACGCCATTCAAGACGTGTTTCTGTGCGAGAGCATCGGTCTGGCCTAAAGCCAAGAAACCCCGGCTCACCGCGTCACCGCGGGGAGCCGGGGCATGTTCCCCGAGCGCCGATGTTCGTGATGGGCGCCGGGGGTGTGCGTAGGATCGTGATATGGCGAAGATGCGGCACGAGAAGTCTGCGGGCGGGGTGCTGTTGGTCCCCATCGGCAGCCAACTGCTCGTGCCCCTCATCACCGTGCCGGAGTCCGGCGCCATCGGCTTGCCAAAGGGTCGGCTGGAGGCGGGCGAGAGCCGTGCCGACGCCGCAATCCGCGAGATGCGCGAGGAGGCCGGGCTCACCGGCATTGTCATCGAGACGCTCGGCACCATCTCATACAAGTTCTGGGCCAAGTCGGAGCACAGCCGGGTGAGCAAGAGCGTTGAGTTCTTCCTCATGCTCTACCGCGCCGGCTCACCCGCCACGTTGTCACCAGATGAGGTGGAGCACGTGAAGTTGGTGCCGCTTGAAGAGGCCGAGGACCGGCTGACGCATGATGGCGAGAAGGCCATTCTGCGTGCCGCCCGCCGTCGTGTGCGCGACTTAAGCGCCGACGGATTTTTGATGCTGCGTGACGAGGCCTCGCGGGAGCGTCTCATGGCAGCCGTGCTGTAGTCGCCCTGTACGCGCTCAACTTCTACTCGCCGCTCTTCATTGATCACCTGCGGCAGAGGCGTAAGACCGCCACCATCCGTCTGGGTGACAAGCGGTCGAAGTACGACCGCGGGCAGTTGGTGTGGGTGACGGTGGGCCACCGTCACGGTCCCCGCCAGCGCCTGTTCACCGCGGTTATTGACGAGGTCACCGTGAAGCGTGTGAGCGAACTCACACAGCGCGAGATCGAGCGCGACAACCCCGAGTTCCGTCTGGTGGAGGACATCCAGCAGTTTCTCGCTCACATCTACTCGCGGCCGGTTGACGGGGATGACGAGGTGACCATCGTGCACTTCAGCGAGGTCATCGAGTACGCGCCGCTGGATTAGCGGCGCGGCTGCCGCCTGCTACGAGGTGGTGCCGATCAGCAGCACGGTCATGCCCGCGCCGGTGGCGGTGAGGATTGGGTCACAGGACCCACCCCCGATGGTTTGTTCAAGTCGAAGGCGCACGTTGTAGTTGCCGGGCACGACGTCAACGGGTGTGCCGCCCATCATGACGATGCCGGTAAAGGTGTACTGCACGGGAAGGCCCACGGCCACAGGGAAGGGCGCCCCCGTATCAACGCTGCCGAGCGTGGCCGAATCGTTCGTGCTGACGTCGGTGATGAGCCGCCCACCGGTCGCGCCGTCCGCGCTGAGGCGTGCCTGCCCGGAGATCATGAGGCGGGCCGTCCGCGACACTGTCACGACGGCCGTTGCGAGGCCGACAGGCGCGACGCAGCCCGTGACCGAGCCCGTCGGAGCTCCCGCGATGCTCGTGCCCCAACTGAGCCCCGCGGGCCCCTGAGCCCCGGCCGGCCCCAGGGCGCCCGTGTCGCCCACTGGACCCTCCGGCCCCGTCGCCCCCGTCGCCCCCGTCCCTCCAGTCGCGCCCGTCGCCCCGTCAGCCCCGGAGGTGCCCTGTGGCCCGGTGGGGCCGATGGAGGTGGGCACCAGGCGGTTGAGCTGCCCCGGCTTGAAGTCCACGGCCAGCAGCGAGCGATTCTTCACCTTCGCGCTGGTCACGGAGTTCTTGCGCAACTGCGCATTGCCCACGGCGTTATTGCGCAGCTGCTCAGTGCCCACGGAGTTCCGTGGCAGGGCGTTCACGGCATACGTGGTGCCGCCCAGCGCCACCATGAGCGCCACGACTGCGATGGCCATCGCGGGTGACGGCCGCGGAGTGTCGGGAGGAACGCGCATAGCCGTGGGTCGAAGAAATCACCCCACGTCCCGAAGGGTAGACCGCGTGCGGATTCCCCGCGACCGTCCCCCTGCTTGGGCTGCGGCACGATCCTGATGTAGGGCTTGGGCGCGTGGTGCGGACCACCGTCGCCGCCCTCGAATAAATGCGGGCCACGCGCACGTCAGATGTCGTGCTGGGCGGGGCCTACAGGTAGTCAATCGGGTTGACGGCGGTGCCGTTCACCCGGACCTCGAAGTGAGTGTGCACGCCGGTCGAATTGCCGGTGGTACCCATGCCCGCGAGGACCGTCCCCTGGCTGACGGTCTGCCCGGTCGTGACGGCGAGGCTCGAGTTGTGCGCGTAGGCGGTGCTGATGCCGTTGCCGTGGTCGACCACCACGAGGTTGCCGTAGCCGCCGCTCCACCCGGACACGATGACGGTCCCCGACGCCGCGGCCGCGATCGGGGTGCCGCTCGACCCCGAGATGTCGATGCCCTCGTGCATCCGGCCCCAGCGGGGACCGAAGCTCGAGGTGATCGGGCCGCTCACCGGCCATACCAGCCCGGCCGACGACGGAGGCCCGACGGCCACCGTGCCGCTGGGCGCCGGGGGCAGGCCCTGCGCCGCCCGGATCGTGGCCGCGAGCTTGGCCGACCGCGCCTGAAGACCACGGGCCTCGGCCTCGGCCTCCTTGCGATCTCCCCGGACGTCCTTGAGGAGCCCGCGACGGCCGGCGAGGAGCTTCGCGACCCCCGACTCCTGCCGCTCGAGTCCCGCCTTCGCGGCGCGCGCGTCCACAGCGGCCACCTGCGCCCGGTCCTCGGAGACGGCGACCTCGGCCCGCACCTCGGCGATGGCGTCGCGGGTGCGACGGGTCTCATCCGCGTAGTCCGAGACCGAGCGCGCGAGGGCGGCATCGCGGTTGGCGATCCTCTCGACAAGGTCGCTGGTCGCGAGCACCTCGCTCAGGCTGCCCGACTGCATGAGGACGAGGGCCAGGTCGGGCTCGCCACGGACGTACAGCTCAACCAGCCGGCGCGAGAGCAGCTCCCGACGTTTGGTCAGGGTGTCCTCAGCCGCCGCGAGCCGCGCCCGCTCGATGCCGAGTCGCCGAGTGAGCAGAGAGAGGCGCGCGCGGACCCGCGCCAACTCACCGTCGAGCCGCTCCGAGCGGGTACGCAGCGGGGTAAGACGCGCCTGGAGGGTCCGGATGCGCCGGGTGTACTGCTCCACCTCTCCGGTCAGCACGCTCTCGCGGCCGCGTGCGCGCTGGGCGCGATGCTGGGCGCGGTCGAGTTTTTGATCGACCGCCGCCTTCTTGTCAACCGGAGCCGATTCGGCTCCGGTTGACACGCCCATGACGGCCACCACGAGCACAAGGAGCGTCGCCAGCCGGTGCCCCGGCCCCGGGATGCGCCACGCGATCACCCGCTGACGCTCGCCTGCGCCCGCGCGGTCGGGTCCACTGCCACGAGGTGCGGGTACGGGTTGGCCACCGCGCCGATCACCTGACCTATCCCCACGAGGCTGCGCCGATAAGAAGGGTCACCGTGACGACTCGGGCCCTCACCACGAAGCGAGGGGCCAGCCGTGGCCATGGTCGGTCGGACTCTGATCCTTCGACTCCTTTCCACCACGGCGTCGAGCGTGACTGGGGACCGCCAGCTCGGGAAGACATCCCGGCGTCCCTCGGAAGCTGCATGCGAATGGGGGGCACTCTAAGCGCACCTGCTGCGGATGGTCAACCCCCGTGACGGCCCGCCCGGCCGGGTGTCCCCTCTCGAACCGCCCACCGCCGGCTTGGAGAAACGAGCCTTTCAGAGGGTATTTGCGCGTGCGCGCCACGGCGCCGGCGCACCGCGCGGACACGATCGTCAGCAGACCCGTCAGCCCGGCGCAGATGAGCTCCTCGGCGCCGAACTGCCCGAGATCCCGCTCTGGAGGCTAAGAAAACGGAGAGAGGGGGATTTGAACCCCCGTCGGACCATAAAGCCCGAAACGGTTTTCGAGACCGCCGCATTCGACCGCTCTGCCATCTCTCCGCGCGGGAGCGTACATGCATGGGGTACCATCGCCGACCCCGGAGAGGTGTCCGAGCGGTCGAAGGAGCGCGCCTGGAAAGCGCGTAATCGGGTATTCCCCGGTTCGAGGGTTCAAATCCCTCTCTCTCCGTCGGTTTCGGGGCGCGGGAGGGCACCATTCTGGCCCTCCCGCGGCTCCGGTCTGGTGCTAGCGTGCCGCACCTTGGGCAGTTAGCTCAGCGGGAGAGCGCCCGCCTCACACGCGGGAGGTCACTGGTTCAATCCCAGTACTGCCCATCACGAGTCTTCTGCATCGAGTTCTGAAGTAGTGCAGCAGTCGCCTTCGCGGGCTGCTGTTGTTTCCGGGCTCACTCGAGCGCCCACAGGCCACAAACCCCGGCCCCGCGATCACCAAGCTGGCGTCAGTCCAGGCGGTTTGCCGCGCACATCGTGTGCACCCGCCAATGCGCGGTGGTTGCATGATCACACGCCTGCGAAACGCGGCTTACCGGGGCCTCGCCCCCGAGTGGTCACGCGACCGTCGCCCGATGTGCGACCGCACCCACCTCGACAGGGTTTGGTGCGCAGTGATCGCGCGCGGGAGAGATGGAGCGGGGGGTGACCACAAAACGAACCTGACACCGAGATGGCGCGAATCCTCTGCCACGGGACTTAAAGCCCCGCGTGTGGCCGTTCCCCCGAATCAGCTCCAATGGAGAACCCGGCCATCTCAGATGCCAGATTTCTTACTGCCCAACGAACCGTAGGGCCTCAGATCATTTCGCCCATCGGGGCATCTGCTGATCTTCGTGCGGATTTTCCGCAGGTACGTCACACGTACCGACGGGACCTGTCGCCCGATTACCGTGATGTGATTCGGGCGCGACCTGCGTATGGATGACCACCCCACCCGGGCCACGGCAGCAGCCCGCGGCAGGGTGGTGGCGCTACGGCTGGCTGTTGTAACCACACACCTGCACGATATTTGATCTCGCGGGTTCTCTCGAGCACCACCGTCTTGGTCAGGCTGTTGGCAGTGCCGCCCGTGGGGGTGAAGGTGGTCACAAGGCGCACCTTGGGCGCGTACGTCTTTCTGGCGGCACCTTCGGGGACTGTCCCCAAGCGCCCCAAGCGCCCCAAGCGCGTGACGGACGCCGACTACGCTTACAAGTGTAAGCCCCACACCCTTCGGAGAGATCGCATGGCTGACGTAACCGAGATCAAGATCAAGGAGGGCGGGCCCGCTGTCGTGAGCGGTGAGTTCGTCGTCATCGGGCAGGACGGCAACCCAATTGAGGATCTGAAGCCGGTCGTCGCGATCTGCCGTTGTAGCAAGAGCCAGAACCAGCCGTTCTGCGACGGGTCGCACAGCAAGGGCTGACCCACGCCCGAGAGGCCGTCGTGCCCGCAGGCTGGATATCGCAGGATTCCGTGGCCGAAGGGCTTGCGGCATCGCACCGTTCCGGCAGACAGTCACAACGCGGCCTCGGGCAGGTAGACAAAGCGGCCTCTCGGGCCGTGGGGCACCGAGGCGAAACGCCCTCACGTAGGGTGGCGCCATGCCAACTCGCCGCCGCTTCGGATCAACAGACCTGCAGGTAAGCCCTGTCTGCTTGGGCACCAACGTCTTCGGGTGGACCTGCGACGAGGAGACCTCGTTCGCGGTGCTCGACGCTTACGTGGAGGCCGGGGGCAACTTCCTCGACACCGCCATGGTGTACTCCACATGGGTACCCGGCAACCACGGTGGTGAGAGCGAGGCCATCATCGGCCGATGGCTCAGCAGTCGTGGCCGGCCCGACGATTTGGTGATCGCCACCAAGGTGGGGTACCCGGGTGATCCGCACATGCGTGCAGGCCTCGACCGCGAGAACGTACGCGCCGGCATCGAGGGTTCGATGACCCGTCTGGGTGGGGACCGCATTGATCTGTACTACGCCCATATGGATGACCAAGCGATCTCGCTTGAGCAGGCGCTCACCAACCTCGATGCCCTCAAGCAGGAGGGCCTCATTGAGTATCTGGGGGCGTCGAACTACACGCCGGGGCGTCTTGCTGCGGCGCTCGCCGTGAGCGATGCCAACGACCTCACTCGGTTTCAAGCATTTCAGCCGCACTTCAATCTGCTGGAGCGCGCGGAGTATCAGGGCGATGGCGAGGAGATCTGCCTGCGCGAGCACCTTGCCGTGGCGCCCTATTTCACGCTGGCCCGTGGCTTCCTTACCGGCAAGTACCGCCCGGGCGAGGAACTGCCCGCCACCCCGCGTGCCGCCAGCATCTCGCAGGCGTACCTCAACGACCGCGGGTGGGCCATGCTCACCGTGATTGACGAAGTGGCCGCCGCCCACGATGCCACGCCAGCCCAGGTGTCGCTGGCGTGGCTCATGCGATACCCGGGTGTGGTGAGCCCCGTCGCCAGTGCCACCTCGGTGGCACACGTCACGGAGATGATGAAGGCTGTTGATCTGGAGATTACGGACGACGAGTTTGCCCGGCTCGACGCCGCGGGGCGGTGAACATCGCAGAGGAGGCACCGCCCCTCACCGTGCAGGTGTGGAGCGACTACATCTGCCCGTTCTGCCACATCGGTCGCGAGCGCGTGGCGTATTTGGAGCGCGAGTACGGGGCACAGGTGCAGTGGTTGCCATTCGATCTGCACCCTGAGTACCCCGAGGACGGCATGCTGCGCGCGTCGCTCGTGGCCACCTATGGGCAGGAAGCGATTGACCGCGTGGCAGAGATGGCGGCCGAATCGGGCCTGCCCCACAATCCCAACCCCGACGTGGTGCCCAACAGCCGGAGGGCCCTAGAGCTGGCCGAGTGGGCCCGCGGGTTCGGCCCCGATGCGTACCTGCGCATGCACAACGCGCTGATGGACGCCTACTGGCGCGATGGCCGGAACATCGGCGACTGGGCGGTTCTGGAGGACGTGACCAACTCGGTGGGGCTCGATGGCACTGTGGGTCGGCAGTCGGTTCAGCACGGCGCATTGGGCCCCGTGGTGGACGACTCCACGAAGTGGGCTCACAGCGTCGGCATCACCGGAGTGCCTGCATTCGTGCTCGACGGCCGCATGTTGATCAGTGGCGTGGTGCCGCACGAGCACCTCGATCAGGCCATTACCGCCCTCTGCGAAACGCCACTTGAGCATGGCTGACCCACCGCGGTGGTTTCCCCGCGCGCGGCATACGGGGTACCCGCGGGGAGATCAGGGGCCCACGTTGAGCGGCAAACCGTTGACGGGGCCACCGCGTTCCTGTACCAATCCCCAATCTCCCGCGTGGCCCGCCTCCCGGCACCATCACACGGGGACCCTGATCCGGAGAGGTTGATGGCTGACAGCGACACGCTGCGGATGGTGATTGGTGTGCCCACGGAAGAGCGCGCGGGGGAGACCCGCGTGGCGCTCTCTCCGACCGCGCTTCCCCAACTCACCAAGGCGGGATTCGACATCGTGATTGAGTCTGGAGCCGGCGATCTCGCCGGGTACCCCGACTCGTCCTTCACCGATCGCGGCGCACGCATCGGTTCTCGCGATGACGTCTTCGCCGCCGACGTGGTCGTGCAGATCAACGTGATGGGCGGCGACCCGTCCAGCGCCGACCTCGCGAAGTTGAGCACGGGACAGATTCTTGTTGGTGCCGCTGCACCCTTCGCTCGCCCCGAGGTGGTGTCGGCCATCGCCGCAACGGGCGCCACGCTCTTCGCACTCGAGTTGGTACCGCGTACCAGCCGTGCGCAGTCGATGGACATCTTGTCGTCGCAGGCGGCCGTTGCCGGGTACAAGGCCGTGCTGATGGCGGCCAATGAGATGCCGAAGATGTTTCCGCTGCTCACCACGGCAGCGGGCACTATCGCCCCGGCCAAGGTGTTCATTGTGGGCGTTGGCGTGGCCGGCTTGGCCGCCATCGCCACCGCGCGTCGTCTGGGCGCCCTGGTGGAGGCCTACGACGTGCGCCCCGCGGCGCGCGAGGAGGTTGAGTCGCTGGGCGCCCGCTTCGTGGAGTTGCCATTGGAGACCGGTCAGGAGGAAGGCTCCGGTGGCTACGCCACGCAGTTGTCCGAGGAGACCATCCGGAAGCAGCAGGAGTTGATGGCCAAGACCGTGGCCGCCAGCGACGTGATCATCACCACCGCGCAGGTGCAGGGTGCCAAGGCCCCGGAGATCATCACCACCGCGATGATCAAGGGCATGGCGGCAGGGTCGGTCATCGTTGACATCGCTGCTGAGCAGGGCGGCAACTGCGCGCCCACCGTGGCCGGCGAGACCGTTGACGTGGACGGCGTGCGTGTCATCGGTGCGGTCAATCTTCCCGGTCAGATCCCCGTGCACGCCAGCCAGCTGTTCGGCAAGAACGTGGCCAACTTCATGGCCCTGATGGTGGTGGACGGCGTGATTAACGTAGACGTGGACGACGACGTCATCCGCGACACCATGGTCACCCGCGGTGGTGATGTGGTGAACAACCGCGTGCGCGCGGCCATGGGCCTGCAACTGCTTCCCGAGCCCGAGCCCGAACCCGAGCCGGTGCCCGGGGCCACGACCGAAACCTCCGAGGAGGCTGCCAAGTGAACGTCAGCACCGAGTTCATCATTACGGGGCTGTTCGTGTTCGCCCTCGCCGGGTTCCTCGGCTTCGAGACCGTCCGCCGCGTGCCGCGCCTGCTGCACACGCCGCTCATGGCCCTCACAAACGCCTTGTCCGCCGTGTCGCTCGTGGGCTCGCTCGTGGTGCTCGGCCGCGAGTACTCCATATACGCCACGATCCTCGGCTTTGTCGCGGTGGTTGCCTCCACCATCAACGTGGTGGGTGGCTTCCTGATCACCGACAAGATGCTGCGCATGTTCAAGCCCAAGGAGCGGCCCCAGAAGCCCGTCCCGGGTGAGGCCAAGGCCAGCTCGTGAAGGATGCCGTTAGCTACGTCCTGAACCCCGACAGCGGACGGGCCGTCAGCATCGGCCTGCTGTACCTGGCGGCTGCCATGGGCTTCGTGATGTCGCTGAAGTGGATGAGCGACGCCAAGACCGCCCGCAAGGGCATCATGGCCGGCGAGATCGGCTTCGTGCTGGCCGTCATCGGCACGCTGATCATGCCGGGCATCACCGGCACCGGCTTCACCTACATCGCCATCGCCCTGCTCGTCGGTGCCGCCATCGGTGTGCCGCTGGGACTGTTGGTGCCCATGACCGCCATGCCGCAGCGCATTGCGCTGTCGCACGCCTTTGGTGCCTTGGCCGCTGCCCTGGTGGGTATCGTCGAGTACTTCCACTGGCAGCCCGAGATCAGCGGCTTCGTGATGGCCGTGCTCGGCATCGAAATCGTGTTGGGGTCCCTGGTGTTCACCGGGTCCCTCATGGCTGCCGGAAAACTGCATGAGATTCTGCCGCAGCGGCCGTTCGTGTACCCAGGCCAGATCTTCGTCAACTTTGGCGTGCTGGCCGTCGCCATCGGATTCATCGTCGCGCTGTTTATCAACCCCAGTCTGTCGTGGGCCATTCCGATCCTCATCATCTGCGGTCTGGTGTTCGGGGTGTTCCTGATCATCCCGATCGGTGGCGCCGACATGCCCACCGTCATCGCGCTGCTCAACGCGTACGCCGGTATCGCCGCCGCGCTGTTGGGTTTTGTGCTCAGCAACAACCTCCTCATCGTGGCCGGTGCACTCGACGGCATGTCGGGTCTCATCCTCGCCATCATCATGTGTCGCGCCATGAACCGTTCGTTCCGCAACGTGCTGTTCGGGGCATTCGGGCAGTTGGCGGAGGTCAGCGACGAGCATGGCGAGATGGGGTCCATTCGCAGCGCCTCGTACGACGAGGCCGGCGAGATCCTGAAGAACTCGCGTCTGGTGGTCATCGTTCCGGGGTACGGCATGGCCGTTGCCCAGGCGCAGCACAAGGTGCGCGAGCTGGCCGACACCCTCGCCGCTGAGGGCGTTGAGGTGAAGTACGCCATTCACCCGGTGGCTGGCCGTATGCCAGGGCACATGAACGTGCTTCTGGCGGAGGCCAACGTGCCGTACGAACAGCTGCTGGACATGGAGGACATCAACCCCGAGTTCCCGCAGGTGGACGTGGTGCTGGTGTTGGGTGCCAACGACGTGGTCAACCCGGCGGCTCGTCACATGAAGAGCAGCCCGATCTATGGCATGCCCATCCTCGACGTGGACAAGGCCGCCTGCGTCATGGTGGTCAAACGCTCCATGCGCCCGGGCTTTGCCGGGATTGAGAATGAGCTCTTCTTCAACGACAAGACGCTCATGGTGTTCGGCGACGCCAAGGACGTGATGGGCGAGCTGATCACGGAGGTCTCCGGCAGGCGCGATGCGCTCAGCCTCTGATCTCCCCGCGTAATGCGCAGTCACGACGCCCCGGCTAATCGCCGGGGCGTCGTCATTTTCGGCGTAGTTCCGGCGGTGCGCTGCGGGAACCCCCGTTTCGCCGTGGTCAGTTTGTTTGGTGTTGTCAGCGCTCTCGCAGGGCGTGGCGGCCGGTAGTCCCTGCGGCCGGGGTCTGATGTCACCTGCTCGTGACTGATCGCACACCGCTTGCCGATCTCATCCGCCTCGACGACAAGGTGGCTGTTGTCACCGGCGCGGGGCGGGGCATCGGGCGGAGCATTGCGTTGCGCCTTGCTGAAGCCGGTGCCACGGTGGTGCTGGTTGACCACGACGGGCCCGCGGCCAGGGCCGTGGCTGACACGATCCGGGGTGAGGGTGGCGTGGCCGATGCGGTTGAGGCCGATGTAACCGACGAGGCTGCTGTGCGGTCGCTGGTACACGCGGTCCGCGACGATCGTGGCGGCATTGACATGCTCGTCAATGCCGCGGGCATTTTCCCAATGTGTCCGTGCTGCAGATGGAGACGGCCGATTTTGATCGCGTCATCGCCGTCAACCTGCGGGGGGTGTCCTCTGCGTGCGCGAGGTGGCCCTCGCGATGGTGGGCCTTTTCCATTACGACGCTTCCAAGCACGGCGTTTGGGGCTTCACCAAGAACGTGGCGTTTGAACTGGCACCACACGGCATCCGTGTGAACGCCGTGGCCCCAGGTGCCGTGCTCACACCAGGGGTTGAGGAGATGGGCGGGGGCAGCGCCGAGGCCGTGGCCGCGTTCACAACGTGTGTGGGTAGGACACCGAGCCGGGAGCGATGGGGACAGACCCCGGGTGGGGACAGACCCCGGGTGGGGACAGACCCCGGGTGGGGTCTGTCCCCATGGCGTGCCCATGGCGTGCCGGTGGTGCGGCATGATCATCTCGTGAGTAGTCCTCCTGCGCCCTCGTACCCCATTGCCACCGACTTCGTGACGGTTGCGATCCGCGCGGATCGTGACCATGCCGGTGGGCGGCTACTGCTGATGGATGGTGTGGAGGCATCCCACGTGGACCTCGACGACCCCACGCGCATCGTGTTCGAGTACCTGCAGCATCTGGTGGGGGTGGTGGACGCGATGTTTCCCCGGCGAGAGCCGCTCGATGCGTTCCAGATCGGTGGCGGACCCTGCACGTTGGCCCGCTATCTGGTGGCCACCCGCCGCCGGGCACGCGTCACCGTGGTGGAACGGGACGCAGGTGTCGTGCAGGTTTCGCGCGACTATCTGAATCTGGATGCAGTGCCGCGTCTGGTGATGCACGTCGGCGATGGCCGCGATGCGTTGGCGGGCCTGCCCGACGCCATGCTCGACCTCGCGGTGGTGGACGCCTTCGATGGACTGGTGGCACCGCATGCGCTCTGCACGGCGGAGTTCGTGGCCGAGGTGCGCCGCGTGCTGCGTCCGGGCGGGCTCTACGCGATGAACCTCATTGATGTGGAGCCTTTGGAGTTAGCCCGCGCGATGGCGGCGGGCATGCTTGGCGCGTTTCCCGAGGTGGCCCTGCTGGCCGAGCTAGCCGTGTTCGAACACCGCACCTCGGGCAACGTGCTGCTGCTCGCCTCCGATCGGCCCCTGCCGCCCGAGGCCATCGGACGCACGCTCGCCCGCGGCGCCGCGCCGTGGGACGCCCGCAGCGGCCGCACTCTTGCGCGCATGACCGACGGCCACGTGGCCCTGCACGATGGCGAGCCACCCACCCACGCCCTTGCACGCCTCGCCCCGCTGTGGGGCCGGGTCACCCGGGCGCGCGACTGAGTCTGGCGAGTGCCCCGAGTCATAAGTTCGTATGCAGCCGGGAACTGCCACGTGATGTATGACTCGGGGCACTAGCCCGGACGCCCGGCGGCGAACAACTCGGACAGCCCCACCACACGCAGGCCCTTCGCCTTCAGCCCGCTGAAGATTGCGGGGAATGCCGTGGCGGAGTTGGGCTTGGTGTGCATGAGGATGATGGAGCCACGGCGCGCCCCGCCCACCGCCCGTTGGGTGATGACCGACGACGAGGGCGGACCCTTCCAATCGTTCGTGTCGACATCCCACAGCACGATGTAGCGGTAGCCGTGTGAGGCGGCCGCGGCGCGCAGGCCCGGCCCGATGGCACCGAAGGGCGGCCGGTAGAACGGCGCGGTGCTGTACCCGGCCAGTTGGTCCCAGGGGGCGTTGCGCCTGAGGTCCAGCATGCCCGCCGACTGGGTGGTGCCCACGCCCGTCGTGTGTGCATACCCGTGACTGCACACCTCCACCACGCCGTCCTGCACGGCGCGTTTGATGGCGTTGCGGAAGTCCTGCTTCCAAAGGCCCTGATTGATGGCGTTGAAGCAGAAGGTGATGGTGGCCTTGGCACTTCGCGCGGCGGTGATCATGCGCATGGCCTCTGATGGGCCGTAACCGTCGTCCACCGTCACCGCCACAAGCGGCTTCGTGGTCTGGATTCGACGCACCACCATCGCGCCGCTGCCGGACGGCTGCACCGACCAGAGCACCGGCTCACTGGTGCCGGTATTACCGGCCTCATCCTTGGCCTCGGCGGTCACCGACACCAGCCCCACGATGCGCTTGGTGCGCAGGGCCACGGGCAGTTGCAGCGTGGTACCCGCCAGCTTCCAAGCACCGGTGGCCAGCGCCGTACCGTTGGGGCCCGGTCGCGTGACCACGGCCCGCACCTGCGCGGTGGCATCCACGGTCAGTGGGATACCGGTGTCCTTGCGATTGGGCACCCGGGGAGTGCCAGGGGACAGCACCGGCACGGGGTTGGTGGCATCAATCGTGACGATGGTGGGGGTGACCGCCACCACGGTGCCGTCGGCCAGCGTGGCGCCCAGGCGATAGTCGCCGTCGGGCAGCAACTGCGCCACGCCGCCCGTGCCACGCCCGCCGTTCCAAATCAGCGTGACCGTGGTGGCCGTGGGCGATGCCGCGACGGGCGCGAGCGTGGCCACCACCATGCCGTCGCTCACCCGGGTCACTCGCACCGTGGTGGGTGTGAGCGCCGACGTCTGCACCGCGATGCTTAACGGCGTGGTCACCGGGTTCAGCGTAACCCCGCTGGCGACACCCGAAGCGAGTGTCATGGCGCCGTAGAGGGCGGCAATTACGAGAGACGTCTTCATGGGGCGGCGCACGATACGACGCTTTGGCGGTCAGGGCAGGCGCCCCTGCTCTCGTGGCACACCCACAGCGCCGCTCTCAGGTGGTAGCGCGTTTTAGATCTTCGGCCCCCGCCACCACGCCGCGCCGCGGCCAGCACAGCGCCAACAGCACCACGAGCAGGATGTCGCGCACGATCAGGATGAGCATCGCAGGCGTCTGCAGGGCGACGATGTACCAGTAGAGCACCGGGAAGTAGGCCTGCGTCATGAGTAGCGCGGCCACCGCCACCCCGATGGCGGGCCACCCCATCCGGCCGGTGATGAGCATGGCCCCGGGCAGGATCCACACGAGGAACTGGGGCGACAGCACCTTGCCCGCCACGAGCAGTGCGATGCACGTGGCGGCGATACCGGCCACGAAGACGGCGGAGTCGGTGGATGCAGAGCTCGTCTGCAGCAGTCGCCAGGTGCTCCACGCAATGAGTGCGATGAGGGCCACGAGGATGACGCTGGAGATGAACGACACATACTGGGGGCCATCTCCCGACAGTCCCTGCGAGCCGAACGAACTCTCCACCGCGAGCGGCACACCGGCCATGATGCGCAGCGTCATCAGGTATGCGGCGCCGGCGCTCTCCAACTGCAGCGGGCGATCCAGGTGGTATGAGATGGTGTTCCACATTCCGTTCGGTGCCGTGATGATCAGCGGCACCACCACCACCGCGATGATGCCCCCGCACCATGCCGCACCACGACCCACCGATGGCCACCCATGCCGGCGCCAGTGCACGATGAGCAGCACCGGCACGAATGCCAGCGGCACCAGTTTTATTAGGATGGCAACCGCCAGCAGTACCCAGGCCAGCGTCATGCGGTCGGTTACCACCGCCCAGAGCATCCAGGCAATGAGTGCGGCCAGCACGAGGTCAAACCTGGTGGTCAGTAGGTTGCCCAGCAACTCGGGCGAGAGGGCCACCACGCCACCCGCCACGGCCTGGCGCCACGCCGAGAACCCGAGGGCCCGGGCTGTGAGTGTGACGGCCACCACGGTGGCTACCAGTGACACCAACATGAGCAGTGCGAATGAGGTGTCGTACGGGCCGGGAAGGATGCCGTTGAACCAGAAAAGCGCGGCTGCACCTGGCGGGTACTCCAGCGAGAAGTCGCGGTAGGGCACTTGGCCCGCGGCCATCTTGTTGTATGCCGCTTGGTACACGGGCACGTCGGAGATCTGCGACGCGAGGCCGGCGATCCACTGCAGGGGTCCAATCCACGCCACCACGGCCAGCCCCGACAACCAGGCGGGCAGCCAGCGCTCGATGCTCGGGCTCATGCTTATGCTGGCTCCGTCTGGGGTTGCAGTGGCTCCGGCATGATTTCACGCTCGCGGCGGGGCCACGTGGGCACCACCACGAACAGCACCAGCGGTAGGAACCATGGGATGTACAGGTAGAACCAGTGATTGAGGGTGATCTCGAATCCGATGAGGATGGCTGCGCCCAACGCGGCCCACTGCACTAGGTCGAGTCGGCGCGGCCAGCGCAGTGCGGCGAGCCCTCCCGCCACCACGGCGATCATGACGCCCAGATGCACCCAGTCCAGGCTCGCGTACTGCCCCCAGAGAGAGAATGGCGAAGCGCGCCCGGACTGATAGCCGACGGTGCGTGACCAGAAGGCCCGCCCGCCCTCGAAGCCATCAAGGAACAGCACCCAGACGGTCAGCACCGCGGCGATCGCCAATCCCATCCCATACCGCAGTAGGCGTCGGTGGCCATCACGCGGGTTGGCCTTGGGGAATGGGTGGCGCGCCCACAGGGGCACCAGCACCACCGGAACGATCTTCGCGGCAATGCCGAGGCCCAGCATGAGCCCCCTGCCCAGCGGTTTGGCCGCGAGCGCGAGCCCCCACGCCATGGCGGCGGCGACCAGCGCGTCGTTGGAGTTGCTCGACAGCGTGAAGGCGGTGAAGGGAAACGCCGCCCAGCCGATGCCGAGTGTCAGCCCCAGACGCCGTCCCGCCACGCGCCAGCCGGCCACCATGAGGCCCAGCAGCGCGAGGGCGTCGAACAGCGTGGCTGCGGCATGTGCCGCTGGCAGGTCATCCCACTTGCCCGTATACGGCGCGGCCGCCTCGAAGGGGACGTATGCGAGGTAGGTGAGCGGTCCGTACGTGTCGCACTGCCCGCAGTTCTTCGGCATGTTTCCGTAGGGGGTTGTGCCGTGCTGAATCAGGTCGGCGCCGATGACCCCGGCGTAGCCCACGTCAATGACGTTGCTGTCAAAGGCATTGAGGCCCCAGCGAAATGCCATGAGCACGACCAGCACCGTGATGAGCGCCCAGGTTGGCAGCCAGCCCGGCAGGCCCGGCGTGCGTGGCGTGCGTGCCATCGGGTCGGCTGCCGGGCCTTTGCCCCGCGCCGCGCGGGCTCGCTGCCCCGTAATCCACAGCATGCGCGCCAGCAGGTAGAGGAGGGGCGGGTACTGCCACGGCACGGAGATGAAGATCTCGCCTTGGTTGAAGTACCACCACGAGATGCTGAACGACACGAGCACCAGCAGATCGAGCGTGCGCCAGCTCACGATGCGTCGCGGGCGCGTGATGGGCAGCAATACCAGCAGGAACACCAGCGAGAACGGCACCCACACACGCAGGTTGTTGACGCCCCGCCCGAAGGCCCCGTCGTAGCCCCGGGCCATCATCCACGCCACCTGTGGGCCCACGCGCACCTCGTGGATGTCGCCGGTGCCGTCATTCACATACACCTCGGCCTCAACCACCTCGTTCGCCTTGGTGCCACCGACGAACGAGACCTTCCAGCGGTGGTCCTTGCCCTGCAGTTCCGCGGCGGTTCGGCGCGTGGTGTGCCCTGCGAGCCAGTCCTTCACCCGGGAGTCGCCCTTGGCGATGGTGGTGGCCTCGTCGGCGGTGAGTGATGCGACGTACGCCTCGGTACGTCCCGCCACCGCGGCGCTGGCCTGCGCCTGCAGGTCGGCCGCGCCACGGGCCACGCCCTGTAACTCACCGCTCACGGCCACCATGGCCTCGCTGGGCGTGGTGATACGCAAGCCCGCGCCATGCAGCGTGGGTACCAGCGCCATCATGAGCATCGCGGCCAGCGCAATCACGGGCGCGCGCAGCCTCATCGGTACTCCCGTGGCCCTAGTGTCCCGAGTCGTAAGTTCGTATGCAGTTCCCGAGCGAATCCCCCGCAAGGCAAGGACGCAGATCAGCCCCAATACCGGGCATATTGGGGCTGCTGAGGATGCCGCATCGCGATGGGACGCAGCCGGGAACTGCCACGTAATTTACGACTCGGGGCACTAGCGGAACGACCAGCGCCGACTCAGCAGGTAGCTGAGCGGCGTGACCAGCACGATCGCGATGGCTTGCGACAGCGTCTCGCCCATCCCGGCGTCAACCAGCACGTACAGGATGACGAGGTTGGTGCTCAGCGCCGCCAGCGACACCAGCAGGTACCTGATGCCCTGACCCACCATGGCCTCGGCATGGGCACGGAACGTCCAGTACCGGTTGAGCAGGAAGTTGTTCATCCATGCGATGCCAAAGGCGACGATGGCGGCCGGGATGTAGTGCACGCCCATGTACAGGGCGATGCTGAACACGGCCAGATTGACCGCGTAGCCCGACGTGCCCACCATGAGGAACCGGACGAGTTGCATCCAGTCCGAGCGTGGGACACGACGCGGATCCGGGATCCGCAGCATTGAGAACGGGGAGCGAGCACCCGCGGGAACGTCCTTGACCGACACGACCGCCGAGGCTAGCAAAGCGCCATGTGCCGTCCGGACATGGAAGGTGCCAATACACCGGCGGCGTATCATCATGCGAGGCCTTCTGGCCTCCCACCCATGAGCACTCACGACGTGACCGACAATCCGAGCACAGGGACTCCGGTGCCGCCGCAGACGCCGCTGGTCGGCCCCGCGGACGCCGCGCGCTACGACTCGCGCTTTTCGCTGCTGGCGTCGGGCGCCACGTCGTCTGCCATGCGCGATCTCATGGCCATCACGGAACAGGCCGACGTCATCTCACTGGCCGGCGGTCTTCCTGACACCGAGGCCTTCCCCCGCGCCATCTTCGACGACATCGCATCCGACATTGGCGCCGACTACCTGGCGTCGTCGCTGCAGTACGGGCCCACCGACGGCATGCGGGAACTGCGCGAGGCCATCGTGGGGATCATGGCCCACGAGGGCGCCCACGCGCGGGCCGACGACATCCTCATCACCTCCGGTGGCCAGCAGGCCATTGACCTCAGCATTCGCACGTTCGTCAACCGTGGCGATACGGTGCTGGCCGAGGGCCCCACGTACCCGGGTGCGGTGCCGTGCTTCACGGCGTACGGCGCCGACGTCACCCACGTGCCGCTCGATGATGACGGCATGCGCGTTGACCTGCTGGAGGAGGCCTACGCGCGCCTTGCCGGCGAGGGCCGAGTGCCCAAGATCGTCTACACCATCCCGAACTTCCAGAATCCCGCTGGCGTGACCATGTCGTTGCCGCGTCGCCACCGGCTGGTGGAGTTCGCGCACGCCAACGGCCTGATCATCATCGAGGACAACCCGTACGGCCAGATCCGCTTTGAGGGCGAGGCCTTGCCCACGCTCTACGAGTTGGACGATGGCGCCGGCTGGGTGGTGTACCTGTCCACCTTCAGCAAGATCCTGGCCCCGGGCATTCGCGTGGGCTGGGCCGTGGCGCCGCCGCAGGTGCTGCGCAAGCTCAACTTGGGTAAGCAAGCCGCCGACCTGTGCAGCAGCACCATGACGCAGCGCTTTGTCACCGAGTACCTGAAGCGCCACGACTACCGCGAGCACGTGGCCCGGTTGAACGCCATCTACCTGCGACGTCGCGACGTCATGCTGGGTGCCCTTGAGGCGAGGTTCCCCGAGGGTGCGACATGGACCCGTCCTCGCGGCGGCCTGTTCGTGTGGGCCACCCTGCCCGACTTCATTGACACCAAGGCACTGCAGGCCAAGGCGCTTGAGCGCCAGGTGGCCTTCGTGCCGGGTGAGGCCGCGTTTTTGGACGGAAGCGGAACCTCGAGCATGCGCCTCAACTTCTCGGGGGTGTCGGAGGCCCTCATCACGGAGGGCATCGGGCGCCTTGGTGAGGTGATCGCCGAGTTCTGCACACTGCACGACGCGCTGAACCCCGGGCGCGCATGAGCCGCGTCGCCGTGCTCAAGGGCGGCACCTCCCTTGAGCGGGAGGTGTCGTTGCGCTCGGGCACCAACGTGGAGGCTGCACTTCGCCGCCTCGGCCACGAGGTGCTGCCCATGGATGCCGACCAGCACCTGGTGCGTCATCTGCGGGAGGAGCGCCCGGACGTGGCGTTTGTGGCCCTGCACGGGCGTGGGGGCGAGGACGGCACGGTGCAGGAGATCCTCGAGATCTTGCAGATTCCGTATACGGGATCGGGTGTGCTGGCCAGCGAGCGCGCCATGGATAAGGTCGTGAGCAAGGCGCTCTTTCGCGCGGCGGGTGTGCAGGTGCCGCATGGCTATGCCTTCAGCAAAGAGGCGTTTAGCCGCATGGGGGCCGCCGACACCCTGCCCGACATCCAGCAGACGCTGGGTCTGCCGCTGTGTGTGAAGCCCGCGCGTCAGGGATCAGCGCTCGGTATCTCGATGGTGAAGGAGCCAGGCGACCTCGCCGCCGCCATCCTCAACGCCATGGGGTACGACGACCGTGTGCTGGTGGAGCGCTTCGTCCCGGGCCGTGAACTGGCGGTGAGCGTGGTGATGGCCAAGCAGCCGTGGGCCCTTCCGGTGGTCGAGGCCGTGCCGCTCGGCCACGACTTCTACGACTTCGAGGCGCGCTACACGCCGGGCGAGACCGAACTGCGCCCGCCGCGTGACGTTGAGGACGACATCATCCAAGAGGCCGCGCGCGTGAGCATCTTGGCCGCAGAGACCCTCGGGTGCCGGGGCATCGCCCGGGTTGACCTCATCCTCGACGACGAGGGCCGCCTCTGGGTGCTCGAGATCAACACCATCCCGGGCATGACCGATACCAGCCTGCTGCCGAAGGCGGCGGAGATCGCCGGCCTTGGGTTCGACCGGGTGGTGGCCGACATGCTCGCCCTCGCTGCGCTCGACGTGTGAGTGCAGCGGGGGATATTGCGGGAGCCACGCGCACCGCAGTTGATGTGGGCACCTGCACCCTCTCGGTGCAGCAGATGGGTCCGGCCGATGGCGAGCCGGTCATGCTGTGGCACGGCTTCCCCGAACTGGGCTATTCGTGGCGCACGCAGGCCGCCGCACTCGCCGATGCGGGCTACCGCGCCATCGTCCCCGACATGCGCGGCTACGGCGAGAGCGACCGGCCCGAGGGCACCGAGCACTACGCCTTCTCGCTGCTGGTGGGTGATGTGGTGGGGCTCATCGAGGCGCTCGGGCTTGAGACAACGCACCTCGCGGGCCACGACTGGGGCGGCAGCCTGTGCTGGGCCACCTCGGCGCTGCGCCCCGATGTGGTGCGCTCGCTGTTCATCCTCAACGCGCCTCACCCGGTGGCCAGCGCCGAGTGTCGTCAGGTGCCCGAGCAGCAGCAGAAGTCGTGGTACATGCTGTTGTTCCAGTTTCCCGGTATCGCTGAGGAGTGGCTGTTGAGGGACGACGCTGCCAACCTCCGGGCGTTCGTGTTCGATACCGCCGCCCCCGGCACGTTCCCACCCGAGGAGCGCCGCATCTTCACGGACGCCCTCATGCGCCCAGGTGCCATGACCGCCGCGCTCGAGTATTACCGGGCCAACATCCCGCCCGAGACATGGCTGAAGCCGCCGCCCGACCTGCCGCCCATCACCGTGCCCACCACCATCGCGTGGGCGGGTGCCGACACATACATGAGCGACCTCTTGCTGCAGCGATCCATCACCAAGGTGACCGGTGCACTCGAGGTGATTCCGCTGCCCGGTGTGAGCCACTGGGCGCAACAGGAGGCACCCGCCATGGTCGCCACTGCCATGCTTACGCATCTAGCCCGCGTCACCGCCTGACCCGCCGCGGAGCCTCGACCATGCTCACCACCACCATGAATGGAATGCTTGGCACGGTGACGGGTAGGTGGTAGCGGCCCCCGTGGCGTGGGCGTCCCTAGAGTGACCGCCATGGCGAATAACGGAACACCCGGGCGTATTGATGTGGACCGCGACGGCGACGTGGCGGTGGTGACCTTCAGCAACGAGTCGCGGGCCAACAGCCTGGACGACGGCATGCTGCGCACGCTGGCCGAAGCGCTTGGCGCTGAGTCGCTGGGTGACGTGCGCGCCGTGGTCCTGACCGGGGCCGGCGACCGAAACTTCAGCGGTGGTGTTGACCTCACGGCGCGGGACGGCGCGGCGCTTACGGAGGCCGTACGTGATGGCGAGCGGCTGCTGGGCCGCGCTGCCGCCGCAGTGGAGGGGTGCCCGGTGCCGGTGGTGTGTGCGCTCAACGGCAACGCGTTTGGTGGAGCACTCGAGATCGCCATGGCCGCCGACTGGCGTTTGGCAGCGCGCGGTGCCCGGTTTGCCATGCCCCCGGCCCGCCTTGGCTGGGTGTACGCCGCCGAGGGCATCCGCCGGTTCGTGGATAACTGTGGTGCCGCCAACACCCGCGAACTGTTCCTCACTGGGCGCCCGGTAAATGCCGAGCGCGCCCTCCAGATGGGCCTGGTCAACCGCGTGGTGGACCGTCTGGAGCTGGCCGATCTGGCGTTTGCCGATGCCATGGAGATTGGCAAGAACGGTCCCATCGCGGTGGCCGGTATGCGCGCAGTCATCAAGGCCATCGAGACCGACGCACCGCCGTCGGAGGCCGCCGAGATCGCGGAACGCTGGCGCCAGCGGGCGTTCCAGAGCGAGGACATCGAGGAGGGGCTGGCGGCCTTCCGCGAGAAGCGGGACCCCACCTTCACCGGGCGGTAGATCCAAGGGGTTCGCGGGTTCGCGCACGGTCGCGCCACCCGGTCTTGGGGACAGACCCCAATGCAACGAGTGTGTCCATCGAAGGTGGCGCAAAACACCCCATGTCGTCGCGTGCCAGTTGGCCCTGAGGAGGATCACCGCGACGGTGCTGGCGACGGGGGTGCCCGCGGCGACCACGCTGACGAGCGACGACGACCGGCGCAGCGCGTCAACGTCACGGTGGCCATCATCCCGGCCACCGTGACGTCGTTCGCGTGAATCTGGCTAGGCGATTGGTCCGGCGGCGATGACCGCAGGGCTTACCATCGACTCGTACTGCTTGAAGTTCTCGCGGAATGCCGCGGCCAGTTTCTTGGCGGTCTCCTCGAACTGGGTCGGGTCGGGCCACGTCTGCTTGGGGTCGAGGAGCGCGGGGTCCACACCCGGGACGCTCACCGGAACGTGCAGGCCGAAGATCGGGTCCTGGTGCGTCTCCGCGTTGTCGAGCTCGCCGTTGATGGCGGCGCGCACCAGCGTGCGGGTTGCCTTGATGGGCATGCGCGAGCCAACGCCGTACTGGCCACCAGTCCACCCGGTGTTGACGAGGTACGCCACAGCGCCCGTCTTGTCGAGCCGCTCGCCGAGCATCTCGGCATACACGTTGGGCTTCTGGGGCAGGAATGGCGAGCCGAAGCACGTGCTGAACGTGGTCTGCGGCTCGGTCACACCCACCTCGGTGCCAGCCAGCTTTGCCGTGTAGCCCGAGAGGAAGTGGAACATCGCCTGCTCCGGCGTGAGACGGGCGATGGGCGGCAGCACGCCGAAGGCGTCGGCCGTGAGCATCACCACGGTGCTCGGGATGCCCCCGCGCTTCTCGGGCACCGAACCCGGAATCTGCGTGAGGGTGTACGCGGCACGCGTGTTCTCGGTGATGGAGTCGTCGCTCAAGTCGAGGCGACGCGTGTCCGGGTTCATGACGGCGTTCTCAACCACCGTGCCGAAGTGCGTGGTGGTTGAGAAGATCTCGGGTTCGGCCTCGGCCGAGAGGTTGATGATCTTCGCGTAGCAACCGTTTTCGATGTTGAACACGCCGTCATCGGCCCAGCCGTGCTCGTCGTCACCGATGAGCGCGCGCTCGGAGTCGGTGGACAGCGTGGTTTTGCCGGTGCCGGACAGGCCGAAGAACACGGCCACGCGCCCCTCGTGGCTGACGTTGGCCGAGCAGTGCATTGACAGCACACCGGTCTGGGGCAGACGGTCGTTCATGAGGGTGAAGATTGACTTTTTGATCTCACCGCCGTACTTCGTACCGCCCATGAGGATCTCGAGCTTGCTCAGGTTGAGCGTGACGAAGCCCGATGAGTTGGTGCCGTGCGAGGCCGGGTCGGCCTGGAACGTGGGCGCGTGAAGGATGAGCGCTTGCGGCTGGTGCACGGCGATCTCGTCCGGCGTGGCCGGAATGAACATGGTGCGGGCAAAGAGCACGTGCCACGCGCTCTCGCTGACCAGGCGCAGTGGCAGGCGGTGCGTGGGGTGGGCGCCCGCGAAGCAATCCAGCACGAACAGTTCGCGACCGTCGCTGAGATGGGCGGCAAGGTCGCCGCGCAGCACGGCGTTGTTGGGCAACGAAATCGGCTGGTTGGGACCCCACCAGACGCGACCCTCGCTACCGGGCTCCTTCACCGTGAACTTGTCCTTGGGCGAACGACCCGTGTTGGGGGCCGTGTTCACGAGGAGCGGTCCGCCCTCGGAGATGACGCCCTCGTTGCGGCGGATGGCGTGCTCGTAGAGCTCCTCCGTCGTGGGGTTCCAGTGGACGGTTCCCGAGGCCGTGACGCCATGCGCGTCGAGGCTAACCGGTCCGGTGCCGTTGCTCATCCATTCCCTCCGGTGGGGTTTCGCGTCCGCGATGAGGGGCTACACGATCGCGGTCCGTGAAACGTACCCGTTTCCGAGCGTCGAATCAGCACGGGTGCGTAGGCCATTCGTCCCGCTGCTACCGTCGCCGTGATGCGCCGCCACGAGTTGGATTCTGCCCATATCAACGTACCCGTGCTGGCCACGGTGTGCATGGGGCCCCTCCCGCAACCGGGAAGCTGGGCGCGCCGTTTGGGGCGCATTGGGATTGACGTCATCACCACGGGTGCCGCCGAGGACAACCCTGCGGGTGTGGCCGAGGCCATCGCCGCCGTACCGTTGCGCCCAATGATGGCCCGTGCGGGTGACCCCGAGGCGCTGGCGGCCGCTGGCGCACGCATCATCGCCTTCGACGGCGTTGCGCCGGATGACGCATATGCATTTCGCACGGATGAGGCGGTGGTCACGCCGATCGCGGCCGGTACCCCGGCCGAGAACCCCAACGACGTGGCGCGGTTGGTGCTCGAGGCCGCCCGCGGCGGCAGGGCGTCCGCCATCTGGGTGGCCGCCCCCGACCTGTCGGCCATGCCGGAGGATGTGGTGCAGGCCAAGTTGACGGCCATGGTGGATGGCACGCGCATGGCCAGAATGTGGCTATCCAAGCAGCAGAGTGACCCAGACTGACCGCCCGCGGATCACGCACACCCCGAGGGTCACGGCTGGACGCCAAATGGTGACTTCGACGCGACACGCCCTCCCGGCGCTCCGGCGGTTGCTGCCGCGCGCCCTCGGACTCGCCGTGGTGATCATCGCCGTGTCCAACTTCATTGATGTGGCGTGGCCGGGAATGGCCGAACACTTTGAGGTGCTCGCGCGGCTGGTTCCCCAGTGGGCCGCCCCGTGGGCGCATGCACTGGCCGGCCCCGTTGCGGTGTTGATGATCGGTGTGGGCTGGGCGCTCACGCAGCGCCGCCGCGCCGCGCTGACAATTGCCGTGGGCCTCTTGGGCGTGATGGCCGTGACCATGGCCGGTGAGCGGCGTGCGGCGGATGCCGCCGCGTACGCAGTGCTCGCGGTGCTGCTGTATCTGGCCCGAGGGGCTTTCCCGGTTATGCCCGCACCCGACGCCATTCGTAACGCAATGTGGCGCGCGCCATTCGCCGCCGCCGGGGCGTTCACGGTTGGCATCCTCGCGGTGCTGGTGGCGCGCACCGCCGCCGTGCCCGAGATCAGCGGTACCCAGGTGCTGAACGAGGCGATGGCGCTGCTCATGTGGCGCGCCGGCCCCGCCGACTTCCCGGCCACGTTCCATTGGCTCCCCCAGACGCTCGCGTTGGTGGGCATCATCGCCGTGGTGGTAGTGATTGCGCCCTTGGTGCGTCGTCCGCCCATGGCGCCCGATATGCAGACCCCGGCATCGCGTCGCCGTGTTGACGATCTGGCCAGCGGCCACGACAGCGGCAGCCTGTCGTCGTTTCTGTTGCGCGACGACCATCACTGGCTGTTCTCCGACGACCGCAACGCGGTGCTGGCCTATCGCGTGGAGGCCGGGGTGTTGCTGGTGGCCGCCGACCCCATTGGCGACCCCAGGGCGGTACCGGGCCTCGTGCGAAAGGCCGCAGACATCGCCGAGCGGCACGGCCTGCTGCTGGGCGTCGTGGCCGGCCATGCCGACATGCGCGCATTATGGCGTGAGGTTGGACTACGTGCTCGGTACCTCGGCGATGAGGCCGTGGTGCAGGCCGCATCGTTCTCGCTGGACGGTCGCTTTATCCGCAAGGTGCGCCAGTCGGTCGCCCGCCTGGAGCGTGAGGGGTACACGGCCGCCCTGGTGCGGGTGCGCGACCTCGGCGCCGAGGCGCGCGCCGACCTCGAGCGGTTTCGCAGCACGTGTCGCGGGGGCGTGGCCGAGCGCGGTTTCTCGATGGCGCACAAGCGCATCGAGGACCACGGCAGGCAGCCCGCGTGGGTGGTTGTGGGTCGCGGCCCCGATGGCACGCTGGCCGGCGTCATGTACTTCGTGCCCGGGGCGCACGGGCAGACGCAGTCGCTGGCCATGCAGCTGCGGTCGCAGGGCACGCCCAACGGCCTGATGGAATTTCTTGTGGTGCGCGCCATCATCGGTTTTCGCGATCAGGGCGTGCGCGAAATCTCACTCAACTTCATCGCCGGTGGGCGCTACTTCCGCGAGCAGAACACCACGATGGACCGGGTCCGCAACCGTGGCTTTCGCGCTGCAGACCGCTGGTTCCAGATCAAGCGGCTTGAGAAGTTCACTGAGAAGTTCGCTCCGCGGTGGGACGCCCGGTATGTGATGCACCCCGGACTCGGCATCGGGATGCTGCGCGTCAGTCTGGCCGCCATGTGGGCCGAGGGGCAGCTGCCACGCCCGTCGGAGCTGCTCAGGCGATCGCCGGGTCCAACGGCGGCAGATCGTTCGCGCGTAGTGGGGGCGGACTCGCGACGAACGCCCTGAGGGCGGATTCTGCGCGTGCCCACAGGGGGTGCATCTCAACCATGTGCCCGGCTCCGCCGAATCGGCGTTCTTCACGGGGCGGGAGACTCTCTCACGGCATGGTTCAGACGCACGCCGCGATCGCTGCGGCCACCACCTTGCCGGTGCCCGCAGCGACCTGACCCCGAGCCACCACGGGGTCGGCGCCCGCGGCGCGCGCGGCGTCCAGCAGGTGCTCTTGGGTGTGGCCGGCGAACGCGGCTAGCGGGATACCCCTGGTGGCAGCGTCCGTGCGTAGTCGCTCGATGGTGGCGATGGCATCGTCACCGGCTTCGAGATCAATGATGATGCACGCCGGGGTCTCGTCGGCCAGCGCCTCGGCGAGGCGCGTGGGGCCGCCCACCACACGCAGCCGGTACCCGGCGATCGCGAGCCCCGACTCGATGCGTGACCGCATCATCAGGTCGGCGCACAGGGCGATGACAAGGGGAAGTTCGGCCATGCCGTGACGGTACCAGTGGGGGATCACCATCCCCGGGGCGGACCGTGCTCACGGGTGGGGACAGACCCCGGGTGGGGACAGACCCCGGGTGGGGATAGACCCCGGGTGGGGACAGACCCCGGGTGGGGACAGACCCCGGGTGGGGTCTGTCCCCGTTGGGCTTCCCCGTTGGGCCGCGGGTAGCCTCGCCGCATGACACAGCCCCGCCTCATTCCGCTGTCAGAGTTCTTTGAAAATCCCGAGCGCGCGCTCGCCAAGCCATCGCCCGACGGCACCATGCTGTCGTGGATCGCGCCGTGGCAGGGGCTGTTGAACGTCTGGGTGCGCCCCATGGTGGGCGGCGAGGCGGTGCCGGTCACCAACGACACCGATCGCGGGGTGATGGGCTATTCGTGGACCCGCGACAGTCGGCACATCCTGTACAGCAAGGATCAGGGCGGTGACGAGAACCACCACGTGATGTGCGTGGATGTACCGGGCGACGGCACGCCGCGCGATCTCACACCGTTCGACGGTGTGCGGGCCAGCATCGTGAGCGTGCCGCGTGCCACTCCGGGGCACATCATCGTGAGCACCAACCGCCGCGATGCCAGCATGTTTGACGCCGCGCGGATAGATCTTGAGACCGGCGAGATGCAGACGATTGCCGAAAACCCCGGCAATATCATCGGCTGGATGGCCGATCACCAGGGGCAGGTGCGGGGCGCGTACGCCCAGACGCCCGAGGGTGACTACGAAATTCTGGTGAACGACGCCGAGGGCGGCGAGTTGCGGCTGCTGGCGCACTTCGCCAACGAGGACAGCGGCACGCCCTTCGGCTTCGACGCGGCCGGCACCACCATGTGGGTGGGCAGCGCCGAGAACTGCGACCGCTCGCGCCTCATCGCCATTGATGTGGCCACGGGTGAGCAGACCGTTCTGGACGAGGACGAGGTTGCCGATCTGGGCGCGCCGATCGTGAGCGACAAGGAGGGCCGTCTGCTTGGCGCCGCCTATTTGCGCGACCGTCTGGTGATCCATGCATTCGACGACCGGTTCGCCGCCGACATAGACAGGGTGCGGGCAATCGCCGACGGCGACCCCCGCATCGTGGGGACCGACGCCGACGAGCGCATCTGGACCATCACGTTTGACAGCGATGTGGCTCCCGGGGCTACATACCTGTTCGACCGCGACACCGGCAAGCACGAGTTCCTGTTCCGCCCGCGCCCATGGCTTGCGCCCGAAGATCTGTCGCCCATGACCCCGGTGCAGATCACCTCGCGTGATGGCCTGACCCTGTACTCGTACGTCACCACCCCCAAGGGCCTTGCCCCTGCGAACCTACCGCTGGTGCTGGTGGTGCACGGTGGCCCCTGGAGCCGTGACGCCTGGGGCTACGACGCCGAGGCCCAGTTTCTCGCCAACCGTGGCTACGCCGTGCTGCAGGTCAACTACCGCGGCTCCACCGGCTTCGGCAAGCACTTCATGCACGCGGCCGAGCGCGAGTTCGCCGGCAAGATGCACGACGACCTGATTGACGCCGTCAATTGGGCCGTGGACTCCGGGCTCGCCGATCGCGACCGCCTCGCAATCTACGGCGGCTCGTATGGCGGCTACGCCACGCTGGTGGGCGTCACGTTCACCCCCGACGTGTTCAAGGCCGCCATCTCGTACGTGGGCCCGTCGAGTCTCGTCACGCTCATCCGCTCATTCCCCGCCTACTGGCGGCCGTTCCTTCAGAGCACCTGGTACCGGTTCGTGGGCGACCCCGAGGTGGAGGCCGACCACGCCGACATGTGGCAGCGATCGCCGCTTCGCCTGGTTGCCCAGATCACCACCCCGCTCATGGTCATTCAGGGTGCCAACGACCCCCGCGTCACCAAGCAGGAGAGCGACCAGATTGTGGCCGCGCTTGAGGATCGCGGCATCGAGGTGCAGTACATCGTGGCCGACGACGAGGGCCACGGATTCGTGAAGCCCGAGAATCGCATGCGTGCGTACCGGGCAATCGAGGGCTTCCTGGCCGAGCATCTGGGCGGGCGACGGGAGGTTTAGGGCACCACCACGTCGAGGCCCTCGGCACGGGCTGCATCCGCCTGCCGCTGGTCGAGCGTGAGGAATATCAGCTGCCCCGACTCCGAGACCTCCGATGCCCCGGTGAGCGCTGTGGCGATGTGCACGGCGTCGAGCGCCCGAACCGGACGCCGGTCGGCGATCGCGGTGGCAAGCGCCACCGTTGCGGCCGTGGTTGCCAGCAGTACCAGCGGGGCGACTGACGGGCCGAATACGCGGTTGTAGAGATTGGCGCGTGCCGCGTCGTCCACTCGCCCGGCGGTTGCCGCTGCCCGCAACGCGCCGGCCACTTCCACCTGTGTGATGGCGCTGGTGAGCAGGCGACCCGATGCCGATGCCAGCGATTGCCCGGACTGATCATGGTCAGATTCGTCGGCCATGAGGCTGCGCACGAACACGCTGCTGTCCACGTAGACCACGGCGTCGGGCGGGATCACCACGGATCCTGCTCACGCTGGGCGAGAAGGATGTCCAGCAGCACCTTGCCTGTGTCCGGCGGCAGCGCGGACACCGTCTCGCGCCACCGACGGTCAACGTCCTCGGGCGTACGGGGCGGGTCATCGCCCATGAGCGTGGGCGCCACACGTAGGCCCAGCGCCGCCGCCCGGTGTCGCATGGATGCACCCGGGCGATCGCTCGCCGCAAGCGCATCTTCAATCGCCGCTATCACGAAGTCGTTCAGTGAAATGCCACGCACGGCCGACTCCTCTCGGGCAAGCGCGTGCAGTGAATCGGGAACCCGTGTGAGGATCTGCTTCATACTCAGATGATAGCGGTGGGTGATATCACCATGCGATGTCCTGACCCAGGCCATGTTCCAAGGCTATTGCGGTACCCCGGGCGGATTACGCACGCATCGTGCGAACTTGGCGCGGATTCGCTCCGCTACAGGTTCTCGTCGCGCGGGTGGTCCTGATCAAACGGTGCGTTGCGGTTGCGTGGGCCCATCACCCCGGGCATGCGGTTGACGGCCTTCCACAAGAGGACCGCGAGAAGACCCGCCAGCCCCAGCCCCGTGACGCCGATTACCAGCAGACCCGCGCGGTACCGCGGCTCGCCGGCCAGCGCCAGCCGCGCCGTTGCCAGTTCAGTCACTTGGCCCAGTTCGTACGCGGCCAGTCCGTGCGTGGGGTCGCTCTTCAACGTCCTGTGAAGTTGGTCCCTGGCACCGCTGATGTCGAATCGCTGCATGCGCGTGAGGGCCCCGCGGTAGAGCACTTGGGTGCGACCCTCCCAGGGCTGCACGCTCGTTTGGGCCAGTACTCGCAGTAGTTCGTCAGTCGGCGCCATGGCGCCACCACCCGCCTTGCGCTTGACAAGCAGCAACCCACGCACCCGGCCATTGGCATCTACCACCGGTCCGCCAGAGTCGCCCATTTGAATGGGGTTGCTGATGATGGTGAGGGAGCGCGCGGGCTTAGTGTCGGTACGCCCGGTCTCGGCGATGGTCCCCGTTCGCACCGATGGCACCAGCGCGTCGTGCTGAGGCGCGGCGAATGGGTCTGACGATCCGAACCCGAGGCTGGCCACGGGTGTGCCCACGTCCTTCCCGCGGTCCATCGCGAGGGACGGGGCGTCCGCAAGACCGGGCACGCGCAACACCACGAGGTCTCGCACCGTATCGGTGGACACCACGCGCGGCGACACCGCGCGGTCGTGCGCGACCCCCGGCCCCGCAGCCGCGGGTCGCATCACCCGTTCCAGCGGTCGCAGCCCCACGGGGCGTGCCCCGGTGCGCTTCACCCAGTCCTTCGCGATCCGATCAGTGTGGGGCAGCCCCTCAAGCGCGATTTTCTTTTGATACGCCGTCGCGGCGATCTCCCGAGGTGCGGGATTGATGACGTGCAGGGCACTCATCAGGTACCCATCGGGGGTGACGGCGAACGCGGTGCCCTGCTTCTCCACGGTGCGGGCGCGGGGCGGCAGCGGCACGATCGTGCCGTTTCTCAGTCTCAGGCCGGTGAGGTGCGCGGTCACCTGCACGCTCCACACGGCGGGCATGGCGATGAGGGCGCCACGCAGCACGGGGTCGGGCGAGAGGGCGTCAGGCACGCCCGCGGGGATGTCGCCCAGGGCGGGTGATGCAAGCACGAGTACCACCGTGAGCGCACTCGCCAGGCGCCTGAGTCTCATCGCCAGCCGCCGCCCCGGGGGCCGCGCAGTGCCGAGTCGAGGGTCATGGCGCCATACAACAGGCCGCTCGCCGGCAGCGCTATCTGCCACAGGGGGCTCAGGTTGAACTGCCGCGCCACAGGGCCCGCGGCGGCGGCCAGTGCCGCCCAGCCCGCCAGCCCGAGGCCCAGTGCGCATGCGGCTATTGCTCCGCCACCGGTGCCCAGACCCACGGCCCCCGCCACCAGCGCCACGATCGGGCCAGCGAACATGAGCAGTAGTACCAGCAGCACGCCGGTGAGTAGCAGCCACGATCGGCGCAACTGGGTGAACGCGCTTCGGCGCACCATCGTCCACACCGAGCCGAGGGTGTCGTGCGGTCGGGTGCTGGTTACACGATCACGGCTGAGCGCGAGGCGGATGGGGTACCCAGCCACGTGCTTCACCAGGCGCGCCAGCGCGAGGTCGTCAATCAGCGCGCCGCGGATGGCCTGCATGCCGCCGCCCTCGCCCAGGGCTTGAGCGCGAACGAGGATGCACCCTCCGGCGGCCGACGCCACGCGCGACCCGGCCCGATTGGTCCACCGCAGGGGAAACAGCAGAAAGAAGAAGAGCACGAACGGTGGGATGAGCAGGCGCTCGGCGAACGACTGGCAGCGCAGCCGTGCCATACGGCTGTTGAGGGCCACTCCCCGCGCAAGGGCATCGGCCACCAGCAGCCGCACGCCGTCGGGCGCGTGGTGAATATCCGCGTCGGTGAGCAGCAACCACTCGGGGTGACCGGTCTCGTCATGGCGCCGGATGCCCTGATCCATGCCCCACACCTTGCCCACCCAGCCATCGGGGAGCGGCTCGCCGGTGACCACCTCGCAGTGGTGGCTCATCACGCGCGCCATCGCACGCGCCACATCACCCGTGATGTCGGTTGATCGCTCGTCAATCACGACCATGCTGAGAGCACCGGGGTAGTCCTGCTGGTCGAGGGCGCTCAGGGTGGGCCCGATCAAGTCGGCCTCGTTGCGCGCGGGGATCACCACGCCAACCGACGGCCACGCCTCGGGCTCAGAAGGCAGGGGGTCGTCGCAATCCCGCGGCCGCAGGTCCCACGGACGCGCTGGGTGCAGCAGGACACCCGCCCACAAGGCCAGAGCGAGGGCCCCGATGACGACGAACCCGATCAGTGGCGGAAGTGCCTGCGCCCGGTCGTCACCATCGCCGCCCCTCGGGCGTTGATGGCCTCAATGACCTCGTCATCCCGGATGGAACCACCCGGGTGGGCGATGGCGGTTGCGCCACTCTCGATGGCCATCACCGGGGCGTCGGGGAATGGGAAGAAGGCATCACTGGCCATGGCGCTGCCCTCGATGGGCAGGCCGTTCTCGGCGGCCTTCCACGTGGCGATGCGCACGCTGTCCGCGCGGTTCATCTGGCCGGCGCCGATGCCCACCGTCGCACCGTCCTTGGCAAACACGATGGCGTTACTTTTTACGTGCTTGCTCACCTTCCACGCGAACACGAGGTCGGTCCACTCCTGGTCGGTGGGCGCGCGGGTGGTCACCGCGGTCATGGTGTCGCGGCCCTCGTGCCCCTCGTCGGCGTCCTGCACCAGGATGCCGCCGAGCACACGGCGGTACACCGGCTCGCCCGGGTTGCCGGGGCGCACCTGATCGCCGGCCTCCAAAAGACGCACGTTGGGCTTGCGGGTGAGCACCGCGAGGGCGTCCTCGTCGTAGGCCGGCGCCCACAGCACCTCGACGAACATCTCGGCCAGGTGTTCGGCCAGCGCCAGATCCACCGTGCGGTTCACGGCATAGACGCCGCCAAACGCGGACATCGGGTCGCAGGCCTTGGCCCGCAGATAGGCGCTCGCCAGATCGTCGCCCAGCGACACGCCGCACGGGTTGTTGTGCTTGATGATCACCACGGCCGGGTCGCTGAACTCGGCCACCAGCCCGCGCCCGGCGTCAACGTCGAGCAGGTTGTTGTACGACAGCGGCTTGCCGTGCAGCACGGTGACGCCGCCAAGGAGGTGCTGGGGCGCACCGATCTGGCGGTAGTAGGCGCCGCGCTGGTGCGGGTTCTCGCCGTAAGAGCACGTCAGTTCCTTCTTGAAGCCCACCGTGAAGCGGTCGGGAAACGGCTCGGCCGCTCCCATCCACGCGGCGATGGCGTCGTCGTATGCGGCGGTCATGCGGAATGCCACAGCCGCCAGCGCCCGGCGGGTGTGCTCGCTCACCCAGTTGCCACCCTTGATCTCGGCCAGCACGTCGTCGTACTGCGACGGGTCGGTCACAACGGCGACGCGGTCGTGGTTCTTGGCCGACGCGCGCACCATGGCCGGGCCGCCGATGTCAATCTCATCCACCACGTCGGCGCGGGTGAGACCGTCCTTGGCGGCGGCCTCTTCGAAGGGGTAGAGGTTGACCACCACGATGTCAATGTTCTGGATGCCGTTGGCGTCCATGTCAGCCTGGTCGCCCGCATGGTCCGTGCGGGCGAGGATGCCGCCGTGCACCCGCGGGTGCAGGGTCTTCACGCGTCCACCCATGATCTCGGGGTGCCCGGTGACCTCGCTTACGTCCAGCACCTCAAGGCCCGCCTCCCGCAGCGCCTTGGCCGTGCCGCCGGTGGAGATGAGCTCTACGCCCTCCGCCGACAGGCCGCGGGCCAGATCAACCAGCCCGGTCTTGTCACTCACCGACAACAGCGCACGTCGCTTGGGCACCTCAGGAACCTCCGTCGTCAACGATCATTCGGCGTAGGTTCACCGGGTCACGGCGAATACGCCCCTGTGAGTACAGCGTGACGCAGCGCACCAGCAGGCCGTGCTCCACCCCGTGGATGCGCTCGGCCAGGGTGTCGGTGGTGTCGCCCTCAAGAATGGGCACCGGCTCTTGCAGGATTGGCGGCCCACCGTCCACGGCCTCCTCGGCGATGTGCACGGTCACACCCGTGACCCGTACGCCCCAGTCAAAGGCTTCCTGAACGGCGTGCATTCCGGGGAATGCGGGCAGCAACGAGGGGTGCAGGTTGATCACCTGATCGGGGAATCGGTTGAGGAACGTGCCCGTGACGATGCTCATCCATCCCGCCATCACGACGAGGTCGGGCTGTACCGCGCCAATCACCTCGTTCAGGCGCTCGTCGCGGGTCTGCCGAAGGGCGGGGTCGGCCAGCGCCACCACGTGAGTGGGGATGCCCGCCTCGGCGGCCCGGTCGAGCGCACGCACGCCGTCCTTGGAGCACACCACCAGCACGATCTCGGCGTCCACCGTGTCGTTGTGATGCACGTTGTCAATGAGCGCCTGCAAGTTGCTGCCGTTGCCCGACACCATCACCACCAGGCGGAGCATCACACCTCCCAGACCACGCCCGGCGGGCCCGGCTCCACGCGCCCCACGATGTGCGCGCCGGTGATCATGCCCACGGCCCGCTCAGCCGCGCGCAGCGGCATCATCAGGCACATACCAAGGCCCATGTTCAGGGCGTTCCACGCGGCGCCTTCGTCAACGACGCCGGTGTCGAGAATGGCCTGAATGGCGGGAGTCTGTGGCCACGAGCCCTTCTTCAACACGGGTCGAAGCCCCTCGGGGAACACCCGGGGCAGGTTCTCGGGCAGGCCGCCGCCGGTGATGTGCGCGGCGGCGTGCAGTTCCACCCCGTTGGCCATGAGCGCGTGGATGTCCGTGGGGTACAGACGCGTTGGGGTCAGCAGCAGGTCGGGGTCGGGGGCCAAGTGGCCGTCGTCCACCAACTTGCGTACCAGCGAGTAGCCATTGCTGTGCACACCGCTGCTCTCGATGCCCACGATCACATCGCCGGCCTGCACCTTGAGCGGGCCCAACATCTCGCCACGCTCCACGGCACCCACGGCAAACCCGGCCATGTCGAAGTGACCGTCGGCGTAGAGGCCCGGCATCTCGGCGGTCTCGCCGCCCAGCAGAATGCACCCCGTGGCATTGCAGGCATCACGTACCGACTTGATGATGATCGTGGCTTCGTCGGGGTCGAGCTTGCCCACGGCCAGATAGTCGAGGAAGAACAGGGGCTTGGCACCGGTGCACACCAGATCGTTGACGCTCATGGCGACGAGGTCCTGGCCGAGGCCGTCAATGCGCCCCAACTGACGGGCCAAGAGCACCTTGGTACCAACGCCGTCGGTGCAGGCCACCAGAACGCCATCGCGCATGGACGGCATGGGCAAGGTACCCGCGAACCCCGCGGTGCCACCATGCACCAGGTCACGAATGCCTGCGGTCAGTTCCGTTGCGGCATCAAGATTGACGCCCGCGTCTGAGTAGGAGATGCCTCGGTCGGTCACGAGTTGAGGCTACCGGGTGGGGGAGGCGCCCGTGGGCGCCTCGAAGCGCTCCTTGCCCGCCGCATCGGGTACGGGAATGGGATAGTCGCCGGTGAAGCATGCGCGGCAGTAGCTGGTGGCCGGGCGCCCCATGGCGCGCTGCAGCCCATCGAGGGAGAGATACGCAAGGCTGTCGGCGCCCACCTGCGCCGCAATCTCGTCCACGGTCAGGTTGGCGGCGATCAGATGGGCACGGTCGGCCATGTCAATGCCGTAGAAGCAGGGCCATTGGATGGGCGGGGATGAGATGCGCAGGTGCACCTCGGCGGCGCCGGCATCCTTCAGCATCTCCACGACCTTGCGGGTCGTCGTGCCACGCACGATGGAGTCGTCAACCACCACAAGGCGCTTGCCGTCAATGATCGCCTTGAGCGGGTTGAACTTCAGCTTCACACCCAGCTGGCGAAGTTCCTGGCCCGGCTGGATGAACGAGCGACCCACGTAGCGGTTTCGCACCACTGCCTCGCTGTACGGAATACCGCTCTCCTGGGCGAACCCGATGGCCGCGGGCGTGCCCGAGTCGGGCAGACCCACCACGATGTCGGCGTCCACCGGACTTTCGCCAGCCAACACGATGCCCATGTCGCGCCGGTTCTCCCACACGGTCTGGCCGTCCAGAATCGAGTCGGGTCGTGCGAAGTAGATGGCTTCGAACACGCACAGGGCGCGCTGCAGGGCCGGAAGCGCCTGGCGACTCTCCACGCCCGTGGCAGTAATGCGCACGGCCTCGCCGGGAATGACCTCGCGCACGAATGTGGCACCCACCTGATCGAGCGCGCAGGTCTCGCTGGCCACCACGTAGCCACCCTCGATCGTGCCGATCACCAGTGGGCGCACCCCGTTGGGGTCGCGGAATGCCACCAGTTCATGCTCGGTGAGGGCCACGATGGAGTACGCGCCCTGCAGCAGGGGCATGACGTTGCAGACCGCCGTGAGCAGGCTGCCCTCCTCGCGGCCGATGAGGGCGGTGATCAGCTCGCTGTCGGTGCTGGCCTGAAAGTCGTGACCCAGGCCCGCCAATCGGCGTCGCAGCGCATCGCTGTTGGTGAGGTTGCCGTTGTGCCCCAGCGCCACCAGACCGTCGCCGCGCGGCAGTGCCACCGGCTGGGCGTTGTCCCACTTGTTCTTGCCGGTGGTCGAGTAGCGCACGTGGCCGATGGCCACGTCGCCAACCAACGAGCGCAGCGACGGTTCGTCGAACACCGCAGACACCAGGCCCAACTCGCGCTGCACGATGATGTGCCGGCCGTCGCTCACGGCGATGCCAGCGCTCTCCTGGCCGCGATGCTGCAGCGCATGCAGTCCGAAGAATGTGATGCGGGCCACCTCATGCCCCGGTGCGGCGACGCCGAATACCCCGCACTCCTCCTCGGGGTGGTCGCGCTCTTCGGGGATTTCCTGCACTAGTGCCCCCAGTCGTAAGTTCGTATGCAGTTCCCGAGCGAATCCCCCGCGAGGCAAGGACGTAGATCAGCCCCAATATCGGGCATATTGGGGCTGCCGAGGACGCCGCATCGCGATGGGATTCGCTCGGGAACTGCCACGTAAGTTATGACTCGGGGCACTAGGCCTCCAGCGCTCGTGGGATGGAACCCTCCCACACTTCACGGAGATCCGACAGGGGCACCCGCGTGGTGCAACCTCCGATGGTCACGATGACCTCGTTGCCACCCACCGTGCCGATGACCTTCGCGCCAAGGCCACCGGTTGCCAAGCCCTGGATGGCGGCCACATGGTCGGGGTGGCAACTGACGATGACCCGACCGCCACCCTCGCCGAACATGGCCTCGTCGGCACGTCGCCCCGTGGGGATGGTGACGTCGGCGCCAATGCCGCCGTTGATGCAGCTCTCGGCCAGCGCCACGGCGAACCCACCCTCGCTCACGTCGTGCGCGCTCTGCATCAGGCCCGTCTGTGCAGCCTTAACTAACAGGGTGATGAGCGCCTGTTCCTTCACCAAGTCGGGAGCGGGCGGCAGGCCCGCGCAGCGACCGAGGTAGCGCGACGCATCCACCCGGGGCTCGCCGTAGCCCACCAACAGAATCTGATCGCCGTGACGTCCAAACGCAGCGCCCACGCTCTTCGATGCGTCCTCGAGCAGCCCGACGATGCCCACGACGGGCGTGGGGTAGATGGGTCCGCGCGGCGACTCGTTGTACAGGGACACGTTGCCCGACACGATGGGCGTGTCAATGGCCGTGAGCGCCTCGGCCATGCCGCGGATGCTCTCGGCCAGTCGCCATCCCGTGCTGCCCTTCTCGGGGTTGGCGTAGTTCAGGCAGTCGGTGGCGGCGATGGGCAGTGCCCCGGTGCAGGCCACATTGCGCGCGGCCTCTAAGACGGATGCTTGACCGCCCGCCCGCGGGTCGAGCTCGGTGTGCCACTCGGCGCAGTCGAGGGTGACCGCGATGGCACGGTCGGTGCCGGGAATGCGCACCACGCCGGCGTCGCCGCCCGGGCGGCGGATGGTGCCCGCGCCCACCAACTGGTCGTACTGCTCAAAGACCCAGCGCTTGCTGGCCACGTTGGGGTCGCCCATGATGGCCAGCCACGCGGCGACCAGGTCGGTGGCCTCTGGCACCGTGTCCAGTTCGATGGGTAGCGTCGGCGGCGCGGCGTTCTGGGGCACCTCGGAGAAGGGAACGTCGTCGGTGAGGAAGAGGGAGGGGATCCGCACAACCTCCTCGCCCCGCCACAGGGCCTCGAGTTCGCCGGTGTCGGTGACCTCGCCGATGTCGGTGGCGTCCAGCTCGTACCGCTCGGCCATGTCCTTTACCGCCTGTAACTGCTCGGGCAGCACGATTGCCAGCATGCGCTCCTGGCTCTCACTCACCAGCACCTCGCCGGGGGAAAGGCCCTCCTCGCGCAGCGGCACGCGGTCAAGGTCAATGGCCAGGCCCACGCCGCCACGGCTGGCCATCTCGCTGGCTGCCGAGGTGAGCCCTGCGGCACCCAGATCTTGCAGAGCCACCAGTAGGCCCACTTCGCTCAGCGCCAGACAGCAGTCCATCAATTTGCGTTCGGTGAACGGGTCACCCACCTGCACGCTCGGCCGCTTGTCGGCGTCGTCATCACCCAACTCGGCTGATGCCAGCACGCTGGCCCCACCGATGCCGTCACGCCCGGTGCGGTTGCCGATGAGCACGAGGCGGTTGCCCAGCCCTGTGGCCGCGCAACTGAGGATGCGGTTCTGGGGCACGATCCCGACGCACATGGCGTTGACGAGGCACGAGTCCTCATACCGCTCGTCAAACTGCACCTCGCCGCCCACGTTGGGGATGCCGATGCAGTTGCCGTAGTGGCTAATGCCCTCAACCGCACGGCGAAACAGAAACCGTGAGCGCTGGCTGGTGAGGGGCCCGAAGCGCAGCGAGTCGAGCAGGGCAATGGGCTTGGCGCCCACGGCGATGATGTCGCGCACGATGCCGCCCACGCCGGTGGCCGCACCCTGAAATGGCTCCACGGCGCTTGGGTGGTTGTGGCTCTCCACCTTGAACACAATTGCGAGGCCGTCGCCAACGTCAACGGCGCCGGCGTTCTCGCCCGGGCCCATCACCACGCGCGCGCCGGTGGTGGGCAGGCCCTTCAGCAAGGGCTTTGAGTGCTTGTACGAGCAGTGCTCGCTCCACATCAGCGAGAACATCACCAACTCGGGGTCGGTGGGCTCGCGGCCCATCAACTGCTTCACCCGCGCGAACTCAGCGTCGAGCAGCCCCAGTTCACGGTGCAGGGGCTGGTTGCTCATGCCAGCAGCGCCGCGAAGAGGGCACGGCCGTCAACGGAGCCCAGCAGTGGGTCGCAGGCCTCTTCGGGATGCGGCATGAGCCCCATCACGTTGCCCGCCAGATTTGAGATGCCCGCGATTTTGTCAATGCTGCCGTTTGGGTTCTCGCCGGTGTATCGCAGCACCACGCGGGTGTCACTGGGGTCGCCGAACCACGCACCATCGTGATGCTTAAACGGCACCGACAGCACTTCGCCGGTCCGGCGCCCGCCGGTCCAGGGCGTGTCGGCATCGGCCACCTCGAGGTCGGCCTGGCGGCAGATGAAGGCCAGCGATGCGTTGGGGCGAAGCACGCCGGGCAGCATCCCCGACTCGCACAGAATCTGAAAGCCGTTGCAGATGCCCAGTACCTTGCCGCCCTCAGCCGCATGCGCCTTTACGGCGACCATGATGGGAGTGCGGCTGGCCAGCGCCCCCGGGCGCAGGTGGTCGCCGTACGAGAACCCGCCGGGAATGACCACGGCCTGTGTGCCCTCGGGCAGGGCGGTATCGGTGTGGTGAGTGAACACCGGGTCGCCACCCACGGCCCGCACGGCCGTGGCTGCGCTCTCGTGGTCGAGGGTGCCGGGAAACCTGAGGACCGCCACACGAGTGGCGCTCACTCCGGCACCTCCACGTGGAAGTCCTCGATCAGCTGGTTGGCCAACAGGTCCTCGCACATCCGGGTGGCCTGCCCCGTGGGGTCGTGGCCATCGATCTGCAACTCGATGCGCTTGCCCACGCGCACGCCGGAAACCTCGCCGAAGCCCATATGCGACAGGGCTCGCTGCACGGCCTGACCCTGCGGGTCGAGGACGCCCTTCTTGGGCATGACGGTGACGATAACCAAGGTCATTCGGCAGCCTCCTTGAGCCACTCGGTGAACGGGCGCCCGGTGATGCGCTCGAAAGCCTCCACGTACCGCTCCTGAGTGCCGGCCACAACATGTGCCGGCAGTTCGGGAGCGGGTGCGGAGTGATCCCAGCCCGACTGGTCGAGCCAGTCGCGCAGGTATTGCTTGTCAAACGACTCGGGGCTGGTGCCGGGGGCCCACGTGTCGGCGGGCCAAAAACGCGACGAGTCGGGCGTACACACTTCGTCGCCCAGCGTCAGCATGGGGACAGAGGGTCCCCCGGGGTCTGTCCCCATCTCGAACTTTGTGTCGGCCAAGATGATGCCGGCATCGCGGCAGTCGGCGGCCGCGCGGTGGTAGATGGCCAGCGAGACACGCTCCATCTCGGCGGCCAGATCCGGTCCGACAGCGGTGACCACGTCGGCCATGGTGATGTTCTCGTCGTGCTCACCCATCTCGGCCTTGGCCGCCGGGGTGAAGATGGGCGTGGGCAACTTTCCGGCCTGCTCCATCCCGTCGGGCAGGGTGACGCCGCTGGTCTGGCCGGCGCGCTGATAGTCGCGCCATCCGCTGCCGATGAGGTACCCACGCACCACGCACTCCACGGGCAGCATGTCGAGCGCCTTCACCAGCATCACGCGCCCAGCCAGTTCCTTCCTGCGCCAGCCGTCGGGCATCTCGGACAGGCGCCAGCCCAGAAGGTGGTTGGGCACCAGGTCAGCCATGCGTGCGAACCAGTGGACGCTGAGCCCGGTGAGCACCTGTCCCTTGCCCGGGATCTCAGTGGGCATGATCACGTCGTACGCGCTGATGCGGTCACTTGTGACCATCACCAGCCGGCCATCGCCGACGTCGTGGACCTCGCGGACCTTGCCGCGCAGGATCAGGCTCACAGGGCGGCGACCCTCTCCATCAACTCGTCCATGTGACGCAGGTGGTGCGATGGGTCGAACAGGGCATCCAAGCGTGACGGGTCAATCGCGCCCACCACATCCTCGTCCTCGGCCAGCAGGTCTTTCAGTTGCTGCCCGGTGTCCCATGCCGTCATGGCGTTGCGCTGCACCGCCTCGTAGGCCACCTCGCGGGTCAGGCCCGCCTCGACCAGTCCAAGCAGCACGCGCTGGCTGAACACCAGGCCATATGACGAGTCGAGCACCTCCTTCATGCGGTCGGGGCGAATGACCAACTCTTCGATGAGCCGAGTGGTGGTGGCCAGCAGGTAGTCGAGCAGGGTGTACGAGTCGGGAAGGATTACGCGCTCCACCGACGAGTGCGAGATGTCCCGCTCGTGCCACAGGGCTACATCCTCGAGCCCGGCCACCGAGTTGGCGCGGATGACGCGGGCCAGGCCCGTGATGCGCTCGGCGGTGATGGGGTTGCGCTTGTGCGGCATGGCCGACGAGCCCTTCTGGCCCGTGCCGAATGCCTCCTCGACCTCGCGCACCTCGGTGCGTTGCAGGTGGCGAATCTCCACGGCGAGCCGCTCCAGGCTGGATGCCGCGAGTGCCATTGCCGACACCACCTCGGCGTGGCGGTCGCGCGGAATCACCTGGGTGGCGATGGGCTCGCAGTTCAGGCCCAACTCGCCCATCACCTCGGCCTCGATGCTGGGGTCGAGCATGGCGTAGGTGCCCACCGCGCCGCTCAGCTTGCCGAAGGCGATCTGCTCGTGCGCCCGCCGCAGCCGCTCTTCGTTGCGGCGGCTCTCGAGCGCGAAACCGGCAAGGCGCAGGCCGAAGGTGGTGGGCTCGGCGTGTACCCCATGGGTGCGGCCGACACACACGGTGTCGCGGTGCTCCAGCGCCTGGGTCTTCAGCGCCTGGGTCAGCGCGGCTTGGCCCTCGATCAGGATCGCCCCGCTCTGCACCATGGCCAGCGCCAGCCCGGTGTCCAGCACGTCGCTGCTGGTCATTCCGTAATGCACCCATCGGCTGGCCGGGCCGATGTTCTCGTTGACGTTGGTGAGGAAGGCCACCACGTCGTGGTTGGTGGTCTTCTCGATCTCGAGCGTGCGCTCCACCGTGAAGGCGGCCTTGGTCTCGATCTCGTGCAGATCCTCGACCGGGATGACCCCGCGCGCCGACCACGCCCGACACACGGCCATCTCCACGTCGAGCCATCGCTGCAACTTGGCGTCGTCGGTCCAGATCGAGGCCATCTCGGGTCGTGAGTACCGCGGAATCATGCGTCCATCCCCGCGGCGATGTCACGCCGCATCTGGTTGCCGTCGAAGTGGATGAGTTCGGCCGCGGCATAGGCACGCTCGCGCGCCAGCTCCACGGTCACGCCCCGAGCCTGCACCGCCAGCACACGGCCACCGGCGGTCACAAGGTTGCCATCGGCATCGGTCGCCGTGCCGGCTTGGAACACATTGGCCCCCGTGGCGAGCGCCTCGGCAATGCCGGTGATCACATCGCCCGTCTGCGGGTCACCCGGGTAGTTGGCGGCGGCAAGCACCACGGCCACCGAGGCCTCGCCGCTCGCCGGCACGGGGCTGTCCGCCAGCCCGCCCGAGGCGGCGGCCAGCAGTATCTCGCCCAGGTCGCCCTCCACGCGCGGCAGCAGCGCCTGGGTCTCGGGGTCGCCAAAGCGCACGTTGAACTCCAGCACCTTGGGGCCACTCGCGGTCATCATGATCCCGGCGTACAGCACGCCGTTGAAGGGCATGCCCCGTCGTGCCATCTCCGCGATGACCGGCCGGTGCACTTGCTCAACCAACTGGTCGGCGAGGTAGTCGGGGATGTCGGGGATAGGGGACACCGACCCCATGCCGCCAGTGTTGGGGCCAGTGTTGCCATCGCCAATCGGCTTGTAATCACGCGCGGCGGGAAACCGGGCCACCGCGGTGCCATCGCTGATGGCCAGCAGCGAGACCTCGGGTCCGGCGAGCCCCTCCTCCACGAGCACGGTGCGACCGGCGTCGCCGAAGACGGCATCGGTGATCATCGCGACAAGGGCAGCCCGCGCCTCGTCGTGCGTCTGCGCGATGACCACACCCTTGCCCGCAGCGAGGCCATCGGCCTTGATGGCCAGCGGTGTACCGAACTGGGCCACCGCGCGCATGCCGGCGTCCACGTCGCGCACGGTCACCGATCGCGCCGTGGGGACGCCCGCAGCCAGCATGATCTCTTTGGCGAAGGCCTTGCTGCCCTCAAGCCGTGCGGCCTTGGCCGACGGTCCGAGCACGGGAATATTGGCGCCACGCAGCGCATCGCAAAGCCCTGCGACCAGTGGCGCCTCCGGCCCCACCACCACCAGATCAATGCCCTCGTCAGTGGCCAATGCCACCAGCGCGGCGTGGTCGCTCATGGGAATGTCGTGCACCGTGGCATCGGCCGCAATGCCGGGGTTGCCAGGTGCTGCAAACACGGTCCATCCGGTGCTCGCGAGCGCGCGCACCAGCGCATGCTCGCGACCCCCACTGCCAACCACCAGTGCTCGACGCGTCACGTAGTCACCCTACCAATGGCGCCCACGGCTGTCCCCCACGGCCGTAGCCCGCCGAGTACGGTCACGGCGTGCCCGATCACGGCCAAGTGCCTGCGCTTTCGATCTCCGACCTCACCAAGGTCTACGACGACGGCACCCCTGCCCTTGACGGGCTGTCGTTCACGGTGTCGGCGGGCGGGTTTCACGGCCTGCTGGGGCCCAACGGATCTGGCAAGAGCACGCTCATCGGCATCATCGCGGGGCTTGTGCGCGCCCCCCCGGGGCATGTGCGGGTGTTCGGTCATGACGCCGTCTCCGACCAGCGACGTGCACGAACGCTGGTGGGGCTGGCGCCGCAGGAGGTACATCTCGACCGCTTCCTCACCGCGAGCGAGGTCTTGTCGTACCACGGGCGCTACTTCGGTATGGCCAAGGCCGATGCCGAGCGGCGCGCCGACGAGCTGTTGGTGGCATTCGATCTGGAGGACAAGGCCGGCACCCGCCCCAACCGCCTGTCGGGTGGCATGCGCCGCCGCCTGCTGATTGCGCGCGCCCTGGTACACCGCCCCCGACTGGCCATCCTCGATGAGCCCACCGCGGGCGTTGATCTGGAACTGCGTCAGGACCTGTGGAAGTACCTCGCACGCCTTCGCACCGAGCAGCAGACCTCCATCCTTCTCACTACGCACTATCTGGAAGAGGCCGAGGCGCTGTGTGACGACATCTCAATGATCCGCCGCGGCCGCATCGTGGCCAGCGGTACCGTCAAGCAGTTGGTTGACCGCTTCGGTGGCCCGCGCCTTGAAGACGCCTACCTGTCGGTGATGCGCGGTGTCGTTGACGAGGTGCCGGTGTGAGCGACGCCCACGTTGGCGAGAAGATGGACGCCAAGCGCCTGCGGGCGGCGTCGCGCAACGGCGCCATCGCCCTTTCGGGCCGCGAGGTGCGCCGTGTCACCAAGTTGTGGACGCAGACCATCTTGCCGCCCGTGATCAGCGCCATTCTGTTCATGGCCGTGTTCGGCGGCGCGCTGGGCGGGCAACTGCGCCAGGTATCCAGCATCCCGTATCTCTGGTTCATTCTCCCCGGCCTCCTCGTGATGGTTGTGGCGGGGCAGGCCTACGCCAACGCCAGCACCAGCCTGTTCCAGGCGCGTAACGAGGGCTATATCGACGACGTGCTCTCATCGCCGCTTCGCCCCGCGGAGATCGTGTGGTCGTACATGGTGGGTGGCCTGTACCGGGGCTGGATCTCCGCCGCCGCCGTGGCCATCGCCGCCATCCCGTTCGTACCGGGCATTGAGCAGTGGTTTCTGGCGCTCGTGGTGCTCATGCTCACCGGCATCATCTTCAGCGCGCTCGGCGTGATGACCGGCATCTGGGCCGACTCGTTTGACCAGCAGGCCTTCGTGGCCACGCTCATCATCTCGCCACTCGCCCTGTTGGGTGGGGTCTTCTACAACGTGGACACCCTCGCAGAGCCGTGGCGCACGCTCACCCTGCTCAACCCGATCTATTACCTCGTGGATGCCGAGCGCGCGGGGGTCACCGGCCTGCACGACAGCGCGGTGTGGCTGAGCGTGGCCATCGCTGCGATCGTGGCCGTGGTGGTCACCATGCTGGCCATTCGCATGTTCTCGAGGGGCAAACGCCTCAGGCCGTGACCGGGTAAATAGGATCCGGCCCATGCCTGATTCCTTCGTGCGCGCGCAGGGCACTTGGACGCCGAGGTTCACGGCGGCCGCCATCGTGGTGGCGGCATCGTGGGCGCTCGCCGTCATCTCCCAGCGCGCCGGAATTCCTGTGTGGGTGGTCATCCTTGCCGCGGCCGCGGGGATCACCGCAGCCGCGGCCCTGATGGTGCCGCAGCGCCGCGCCACCGGCACGGTGACGCGTGCAGTGCAGTTCCTCATGATCTTCGCCGGCGCGAATCTGGGTTTCGCACTCTCGCTCGCCTTCTAGATGCGTGATTCCACGGATATCGCCGTGGAATCACGCATCTAGGTCAGTACTCGCGGTCCTCGACTGACTCGACGATCCTCACCCGCGGGGTGCCGACGAGCGCGGACGCGGCGCGGCCATCATTCCAGAGCGCGTGCAGTGCGACGCCGCACGCCTGCGCCTCGTCGATGGTGTCGAACTCCAACTCGACCAACACGTAGTGGGGATCGCCGAGCGGGCGAGAGACCCGATGGCGGCGGACGCCGAGCCCCTGCCGGTCGATCGGATCGTGGTCGAAGACCGCTTTCCACATCGCGAAGTCCTTGACGGCGTGCTCGAACTGGAGCGTCGGCATGCGAGCCTCCTTATTTGACTACACGGAAAATATGTTTCCCTTCCGGTTTTTGCCCGGCACGACGGTCGACCTCCTTCTCGATGATTGATTCCACGCGCCTTAGGCCCGTAGGCCACCAGCGAGCGGCTCGGGCGCCCGAGCTGGTGGTTGAGCCAGACGCAGGCCGCCAGGCAGAGGAAGCGCTTAAGCGACCCGCTCGCGCAGGCCGGCGACATCTTTCATGACGTACGGATGCTGCGTGATGTTGACGATGCACGCACCGGCGATGTAGGAACGCTCATCGAGTGGAACGGCACCTGGGTCATGGTGGAGTTCGGACCAGTGGATGACTGCTGGACTCTCACCACCACGCCTGACGCCGTTGAGCCCGCGGCGTAGTTACAGCTCGACGGCGTCAATCACCTCGTGTCGGCCCTGGCCGGTACCGATAAGCGTGATCGGCACACCCGTGGATTGGGCGATGCGGTCTACGTAGGCGCGTGCCTTGGGCGGAAGGTCGTCGAGATTCTGCACACCGACGATGTCCTCGTCCCAGCCGTCGAGCGTCTCATACACCGGCGTACAGCCGTGGAAGTCACTCTGGTGCCAAGGGAAGTCGGCGGTCTCGGTGCCGTCGGGCTTTACATAGGCTGTGCACACCTTCACCTCGGGCAGCCCTGAGAGCACGTCCAGCTTGGTGAGCCCCAACTGGGTCATGCCGGACACCCGCACGGCGTAGCGCAGCGCCACCAAGTCGAGCCAGCCACAGCGACGGGCCCGGCCGGTGGTGGTTCCGACCTCGTGACCCACCTCCGCCATGTGCTTTCCGGCAGCATCATTGATTTCGGTGGGGAAGGGTCCCTCGCCCACGCGGGTGGTGTACGCCTTGCTGATGCCCAGTACGTGATCAATGCGGGTGGGCCCAACGCCCGTGCCGGTGCAGGCGGCGCCGGCGGTGGGGTTGCTGCTGGTCACGAACGGATAGGTGCCGTGGTCGATGTCCAGCAGGGTGCCCTGGGCGCCCTCGAACAACACCGTCTTGCCATCGCGAATGGCGGTGTCGAGGATGAGCGACGTGTCAGTGATGTACTTCTGAATGCGCGGTGCCAAGGCCAGCACTTCGTCGGCCACGGTGTCGGCGTCCAGCGCCGGCTCACCGTAGATCTTGGTGAGCACTTCATTCTTCGACTCGATTGCGATGGTGATCTTCCGGCGCAGAATGCTCTCGTCCAGCAGATCCTGCGTACGGATGCCGATGCGCGCGGCCTTATCCATGTAGGCGGGCCCAATGCCCCGGCGTGTGGTGCCGATACTCAGCTTGCCGAGGCGGATCTCGCTCTGGGTGTCCAACTGCACGTGGTACGGCATGATCAGATGGGCGTTACCCGAGATGCGCAGGTTGCTGGTGTCAACCCCCCGCTCCTCCAACTGGTCGAGCTCCTTCACCAGCACGAAGGGGTCTACCACCACTCCGTTGCCGATGATGCACATCGTGTCGGGGTAGAGGATGCCGCTGGGGATCAGGTGCAAGGCATAGGTCTGGTCGCCGGCCACGATGGTGTGGCCCGCGTTGTTGCCGCCTTGATAGCGCGCGACTACGTCGCTTCGCTCGGCCAGCAGGTCCACGACCTTGCCCTTGCCCTCATCGCCCCATTGGGCGCCGATTACCACCGTTGCCGGCATTCCAGCCCTTCTCGGTTTGGGTCCCCGCGTGACACGGCCCGCGATGACGCGGGCCGGAAAACCAGTGAAATCATAGGCGACGCACGAGACGACTAGGGCCGGACGGCTCCTTGTATGCCACTCGCACGGTCGGCCAGTGACGAGATCTTCACCACGTCGCCGGTCTGCGGCGAGTGAATGTACTGGCCGTTGCCCATGTAGATGCCCATATGGCCCAAGCCCTCCGAGAGGATCAGGTCACCGGGCGCCAACTGGTGGAGCGGCACACGGGGGAATGAGTTCCAGATGTCGACTGTGTAGTGCGGAACCGACTTGCCGATGCGGGCGTACACGTACATGGCAAAGCCCGAGCAGTCGAAGCCCGTTGCGGGCGATGCACCGCCGGCGCGGTAGGGGATGCCGAGCAGCGAGACGGCCACGGGAATGGCGGCGGCATTCGGGGTGGGGTCGGGCAGCACGACCGGGGTGCCGGGCGTGCCGGCGATTGAGCGCACCTTCACGCCGATCTGCTGCAGCAGTGCAATGTCAACGGTGCCGGTGGCAGGCAGGCCCAGCCTGCGCTGAAGAATGCGCACGCCAGCGCGGGTGCGCGCATCGAAGGTGCCCGTGACCGAGACCCTGATGCCCTTCACCCGCAGGCGACGCTGCAGGGAGGCCACCATCGAGTTCCTGCTGCCGAAGGTGATGGGTGCCGAGGCGACTGGAGCGGTGCCCGCCACGGGAATTGGGGCCGTGGGCACTGGGGTGGCCGGGAGGCCGCCGCTGCCGACGGTGGGCTGTGATGCCTGCGCTCCGGGTAGGTCCGTCGGGGCTGGGGACGCGATCAAGGTGCCGCTGCCAAAAAGGGAGAGCGACACGCCAAGGGCGATCGCGACTGCCGAACGAACTCGGATATAGGACTCCTGGTTGCCAACAGGGCGGCGCACTCGATGCGGTGTGAACCAACGGGGGTACCTCAGCGCGCGTTCATTACCGTAGGGGGCCGTCCGGACACTCACAACCCCAAATCGCACCATCTCACCCCTGACACACGGTCAGTAGGTACCGTTGCCCCATTCCGCTGGGATTTTGGCACCGCACATCCGACCACGCCACTACTGCCGGCCGCCTAACGAGGGTGGTCGGGCGCCAAGCTCGCGAACTTCGCGTAGGTGCCCATGAAGGCCAACTTCACCCGGTCCGTGGGGCCGTTACGGTGTTTGGCCACATTGATCTCGGCGATGCCCTTGCTCTCGCTGTCGGGCTCGTAGTAGTCGTCGCGGTAGATCATGAGCACCATGTCGGCGTCCTGCTCGATCGCGCCCGATTCGCGAAGGTCGCTCAGCATCGGACGCTTGTCGTTTCGGGCGTCGGGTGAGCGGTTGAGCTGCGACACCAGGATGATGGGCACCTCGAGATCGCGGGCCATCATCTTGAGGCCACGCGAGATGGCCGACAGCTCCTGCACACGGTTCTCGTCGCGCCGACGCAGGTTGGGCGCGCCCTCCATCAGCTGGATGTAGTCCACCACCACCAGCCCGAGGCCTTCCTTGGCCTTCAGCCGCCGCGCCTTGGTGCGCATCTCCGTGACGGTCATGCCTTCGGAGTCGTCAATGTAGATGGGGGCCTTGCTCAAGCGATCCGCGGCTTGGCTTACCCGCGGCCAGTCGTCGGGCGAAAGCCGACCACTGCGCATGCGTGATGCGTCCACCATGGCCACCGAGCACAGCATGCGCTGGGTCAGTTCGTCCCCGCTCATCTCGAGGCTGAAGATGGCGACGGTCTTACCCTCGTTCAGCGCCACATGCTCGGCCATGCCCAGCGCCAGAGCGGTTTTACCCATGGAGGGGCGGGCCGCCACCACGATGACGTTGCCCGCACGAAATCCGCCGGTCAGCTTGTCCAGGTCGTCGAACCCGGTGGCGAGGCCCGTCACCTCGCTGCCCTGATCGCTGGCCGCCACCAGGCGCTCCATCGAGCGCATCACCAGGTCGTCGGTGCCCACGAAGTCGCCTCTGGCCCGCGACTGGGAGAGGCCGTACACGAGGTCCTCGGCACGCTGCACCATGTGGTGCGTCTCACCCTCGCGCTGCGCGACGATGGCCTCGATCTCCTGCCCGATTTGCAAGAGCCGCCGCTGCGTGGCGGCGTCGCGCACGATCTCGCCGTACGTGCGGTACGACGCAGCGATGTACGGCGTGCTCATGAGGTCGAGCACCGTGTCGCGCCCCCCCGCCACGTCAATGTCACCAGACTTGGTGAGTTGCTCAATCACCGTGAGCGGCTCGATGGGCTCTCCCACCGCGAACAACTCGGAGATCGCATTGAAGATGCGCCGGTGCCCCTCGCGGTAGAAGTCGTCGAGGCCGACGACCGCCATCGCCTCGGCAACGTTGCCCGGGGCAGCGATCAGCGAGGCCAGCAAGAACTGCTCGGCCTCATGGTTCTGTGGCGGCTGGATGTGTCCGGCCGGGAGCGCGGCCACACGAACGCCCACCGGGATCAGCGCTCCGGTGTCGGAGCCCACCGCGACCTACTCGTCGCCGAGCGGGCTGACGATCGTCTTGACCTCGGTGATACCGGCCTCACCCATGTCAACGGGCACGGTGTAGGTGCCGGCGGAACGGATTGGGGGGTCCACTGTGATGTGGCGCTTGTCAATGCGCACGCCACGGGCCTGGAAGATGGCCTCCGACACGTCGCCCGACGTGATGGAGCCGAAGAGGCGACCATCGCCACCGGCCTTCGCTTTCAGTGTCAGCACCGTGCGACCCAGCAACTCGGCGACCTCGTGGGCCTCCGCTGCGGCCTTGGCACGCGATGCCACACGCTGCTCGGCGGTGCGCTGTACCTCGGCGATCTTCGCCGCGGTGGCTACCTCAGCCAGCTTGCGCGGCCCCAGGTAGTTGCGCATGTAGCCACGGGCAACCGTGACCACGTTGCCGACCTCGCCGAGGCCGCGGATGTCTTGAAGAAGGATCGCCTGCATTGTGTCGTCCTAAAACGGGATGTCGTCGTCCCCGGCGGGTGCCGGGGCGGGTGATGCAAGGTCGCTGGTGTCAACCGGCAGGTCGCCACCGGGCGTGGCGGGAGCCTGCTGGGCGGACCAGCCGCCACCGCTGCCGCCATCGCCATCGCCGCGGCTGTCCAGGAAGAAGACATCGTTGGCGATGACCTCGACACTCTGGCGCTTGCCGCCGTCCTGTGCCTCCCACTCGCGCCACGAAAGACGGCCGTCAATACCCACGCGGCGTCCCTTGGCGAGATAGTTGGAGACGGTCTCGGCCTGGCGACCGAAGACGGTGACGTCAAAGAAGTTCGGCTTGTCGGTCCACTGCCCGTCATCGCCACGGCTGCGGCTGTTCACCGCAATGCGGAGCGACGCGATGGGGTCACCGCTGGGCAAGTGACGCATCTCGGGGTCACGGGTGAGGCGACCGACCATGGTCACGCGGTTGAGGTCTGATGCCACGTGAGGCTCCTAGCGGTCCCGGTCTCGGCGTCCACCGCGGCCACCACCAGGGCCACCACGGCCACCACGGCCACCACGCTGGCGCTCTTCGGACGGACGGTCGTCAACCGGCAGGGGCACGCCGTTCGCCTTCACGTGCTCCAGCTCAGCCTCGGTGAGGCGAAAGGCCATGGCGCGCAGAACGACGTCCGTGTTGATGGACAGCACACGCGACACCTCGTCCACGACCTCAGACGATGCTTGGGCGGTGACGATGAAGTACACGCCATCGGCGTGCTTGCGCACCGGGTAGGCGATGCGGCGACGTCCCCACTCGGCCACGTCATCAACGGTGCCGCCGGACTCCTCAACGAGGGTGCGCACGCGGGCGGTAATCTCCGCCTGCTGCTCCTGATCCGCGTCGGGATTGAGGATCATCATGATCTGGTACGGATGGATCGCCGGGCCTCCGGGCTGGTTCGCTCTGGGAATCCTGCGGGCGGGGGGAGTGCACAAGCACTCACCCGGCCGCGGGCAGGTCGGAGACTATACCAGCGTCATTGTCCCAATCAGCCCCCTTCGTCAGGGCCTCCGCGCGGCTCGCTCACATGGTCGGCACGGCACACACTGTGCTCCCCCTCACATCGGTGGCCGCTGCGGGCGCAGTACGCATCGCAAGCATGCGGGCCACACACGATGCCGCCCCGGCGGTTGTGGCCCCGGCCCCGGTTGTCGCCATGGACCCGGTGCATGCCATTGATCGGGCCCGTTCGCTATCGCGCGCAGGTTCCCTCGCGCCGCTCGATGGGCTGCGTCGCCTGGGCGACGTGGCAGCATCACGTGCCATGAGCCGCCGCACTGTCATTGCCTTAGCCGCCGCCGCGTTCGTCGCGCCCGTGGCCATGGCTGTCGCTCAACCGGCCCCCCGTACGCACTTTCTGGTGGTGGGTGACTGGGGCACTGGCAGCAAGCAGCAGGCTGCGGTTGCCAAGGCCATGTGCGTCAGCAATGCGGCCACCCCTGCTCGGTTCGTGATGACGGTGGGCGACAACTTCTACTCGCCCGATGGCGTGGCCACCGACGCGAACTTCTACACGCCCATGGCCTGTCTGCTGGCACAGAGTGTCAAGTGGCGTGCCACGTGGGGCAACCACGATCTGGGCGGCAACGACGTGTCCAGGGTGCTGGGGTCGAAGAAACGTTGGTTCACATATGTAGACGGCAACACGCGTTTCATTTCGCTTGATGGCAACCAGCCCACCTCATCTGCCCAGCGGGCGTTCCTCGCGCGCACGCTCAAGGCGGCGACGGAGCCGGTGAAGGTCATCGCCATGCACCAGCCGCTCTATACCGCCGGTCTGCACTCGCCCAGTTACAAAGCGCGCACTGCGTGGCTTCCCCTGTTCAAGAAGTACAAGGTGTCGCTGGTGCTGCAGGGGCACAACCACGACTACGAGCGCATCACCACCGGGGGCATCACCTACATCACCACCGGCGGTGGCGGTGCTGCGCTGTACCCCTGCGTGCGCTCACAGCCCGGCCTCGTCATGTGCAAACCCGTCAACCACTTCCTCGAGGTTGACTCCTCGCCGACCGGCATCGCCGTACGCGCGGTGGGTACCGACGGGCAGACCATTGATCGGGTGACGGTGCCGGCCCCCGCCGGGCGTGCCAGTACTCGCGCGTCCGTCGTCGGGCGCAGGTGAGGCCTGCGGTCTAGGGCGTCTCGCCGCAGGCGTACGCCGCGGCCTCGTCCGGCGTGTCCGCCAGGCGGATGCGGTCGAGGTCGTCAGGCGCGATGAATCCCTCACCCAGCGTGGTCTCGCGCATCCAGTCAATGAGGCCCTTCCAGTGGGCGCTGCGATACAGCACCAGCGGGAAGTCACGCACCTTGCCGGTTTGGATGAGCACGAGCGCCTCGAACAGCTCGTCGAGGGTGCCGAACCCCCCAGGCATCACGATGAAGGCTTCGGAGTACTTCACGAACATTGTCTTGCGCACGAAGAAGTATCGAAAGTCCACGCCCAGGTTCACATACGGGTTGTGCGACTGCTCGTGCGGCAACTCGATGCTGAGGCCGATGGACAGCCCACCGGCATCGCACGCGCCCTTGTTGGCCGCCTCCATCAGGCCTGGGCCACCGCCGGTGATGACCGCCCGCCCACGCTCGGCCAGCAGCCGCCCGATCTCGACGGCGGCCTCGTAGTCGGGGTCTCCGGCCGGGGTGCGCGCAGACCCGAACACGGCCACGCCCGGCCCCACCCGAGCGAGGGCGTCAAAGCCGTCAACGAACTCACCGAGGATGCGTAGCGTCCGCCACGAGTCGGTGGAGAGGAACTCGGGCTCCGGCCCGCGCAGCAGCATGAGGTCGGCATCGCGTGTGCGGTCGCCGCCGGGGCCACGCGTGACGGTACGCCCGCGCCGGGTGGTGGGCCCATCGGTCATCAGCGGCCCTTCACGATGGCGTGCTGGGCGCGCCGGGCGGCGGTGCGGTCCAGTACCACCTGCTCCGCGTCGGCGATTCCAATGGGAACCTCGGTCGTGGGCGGCCCGAACCGCTCGGTTACCCATGCGTCCAGCTCGTGCGCGGGGGCCGATCCCTGGCGGCTGGCAACCACGTGCCCGTGCTCCAGCAACACCATCGCGGGCACGGCGGCCGGGCTCACCCGGATGTCCCGCGGCCACAGCACCGTCTCACGAATGGCCCAGTCCGCCTCGGTGTCCATCCCAACGATGAACACGGCGAGGTCGGGTCGGGCGCCGCCGATGACGCCCAGGCTTGCATCAAGCATCTGACAGGCTGGACAGACCGTGCGGCCGATGGCCAAGATCGCACGTGGAGCGGCGTCCACCTCTGCCATGTGGCTCGGCAGATCGCGGCCCATGATGGCCACGAGTGTCATCCGTTAACCGCACCGGCGATACGTGGTGCTGCTCGTGTGGCGCCGGCGAGCGACGTGGTGACACGAGAGCGGTGACGGCGAGTGTGATGGAGAGGGGTGCGCACGCTTTGATGCTACCAACGCGCCAGCGAGGTGCCGCACGCACGCCCCCGGCGTATTGCCCCGTGACGCCGCGGTATCGTGACGCCGTGCGCAGGTTCTCTCTCCTCGGCGTGGCGCTTGCCGCCCTCGTGCTCACGGTACCGGGGGCTGCCCTTGCCCAAGAGAACACCGGCACGACTCCGACGCCTGCGCCAGCGCCGGTTGACACGACCCCGACGACTCCCGCCCCCCCTGCCATACCTGTGCCCGTTGCCCCGCCGTCACCGGTGACGGCGCCCACGCGAACGGCATCGTGGGCGGCACTCCTGCTCCTTACCGCCACCGGTCGGGCCCAGCCCAGTCCGGGGGGCACGCCGGTCAAGCTGGTGCAGCCAGTTGCTCCCCTCGGCGCTGGCCCCGTCTGGCTGCAGGTGCGTGGTGTGAAGGTGGTTGGCGCCAAGCGCTGGGTCAAGGTGCTGCTGCCGGTGCGACCCAACGACACCATGGTCTGGATGCGCGCGTCGGCCTTCGTGTTTCGCAAGATCAACTTTCGCGTGGACATTGATCTGAGTGCACGCACACTCAGTCTGTTTCGCAAGGGGACCCGGGTGAAGCGCTTCACGGTGGCCATCGGGGCCCCGGTCACGCCCACGCCCATCGGGCGCATGGCGATCGCCGAGGTCATTCACACCGGCGACCCCAAGGGGTTCCTCGGTTCAACGGTCATGCCGCTCACCGGGTTCTCCAAAACGCTCAATGAGTATGCAGGTGGCAACGGCCGCCTGGCGATTCACGGCACCAACTTGCCTGACCTCATTGGGAAGGCGGCGAGCCATGGGTGTATTCGAATGAATAACGAGGACATCCGAGTGCTCTCGAGGATGATCGGCAGCGGCACCCCGGTGGTTATTCACCAGTAGTGGCACGCAGCCACGCGCAGGTCGGCACGGTTGGCGCTCCCGACGTGACGCAGGGTGCGGTTAGCGTCGGGGCATGGGACGTATTGCCGATGCGGCGCTTGAGGAACTGGCCAACGGCCCATGCGTGGCTGCTGATCTCGGACAGCGTCTGCGTAGGGACGGCATCACCGCGGCGCGCGACCCGGGTATCGCGGTGCGGCGGGCGCTGCGCCACGACCCGCGTGCCATCGAGGTAGAGGACGGCCTCTTCGCCAGTCGTGCGCACCTACTTGACGGGCTCGTGCTCACGCGACGGGTCACTGCTGCAGATATCGCGCAGGGCGAGATGGACATTGATGTGGACTTGGAGCCAATCGCGTCACTCGGCATCGGGCGCAGGCTGCCGCTTCCCCCTCACTGCGTGGAGGGTGGGCTAGTGGCCGTGCACGTGTGCGATGCCATCCAGCGGGTGCTCAGAGTGGCGCGGGTGGATGACATGCAGCCGCGGCCGTACGACGAGCGCGCGATCGTGTGCGAGATCCGTGCGGCGCTGCGGGCGGCCGCTGAGCGGGGGCACCGCATGTGCGCCGCGCGTGTGGCGCGTGCCGTGCTCGCCGTGCTTGCGCGGGATCGCAGGCGCTTTCGCATGCCCGGGCGGCCCCTGGGTGAGGTGATCGCGGATGCCGGCCTGCGGGTGCATCTGGGCTGGGTGGCTGATGGCGCAGTGAACTGGGATCCGCTCACCGCCGTGGAGGCTGAGTTGATGCGGGTTGATGTTGATGACCTGCTGGCGCGTGAGCGTGCTTCGGCTGCAGCCGAAGTGCAGGAGCGGCTGGTACGTTTGCTCGAGGCGCACCTGCCCGAGCGGGCGCCAGCGGCACGGCGACGGTGGGCGCGCGTGCTCGACCATGCCGGACGGTCTGCGGAGGTTCCGGGCGTGTTGGCACCGTTGGCCCATGAGGGCGACCCGAATGATTGGTACGCCATCGCCATCGCGATGCTGGCGCATGGCGATGAGCGTGCCGCTCGCCGCGCGATTCAGAACGGCCTCGCCCGAACGATGCACCCGCGCCATGCGGTGACGCGCGCATGCCTTGCCGATCTGGCCGGGCAACTGGATGGCGAGGCGGCGCTGGTGCGCTTGGCGCAACGCACGCCGGGCCCCGAGGGGTGGATGGCCGACCCCGATGCGCTGGCGCGATCGGTGTTGGCACTTGGGCGCGCCCATCTGGTGGAGTCGGTCATCGAGGAGATCGTTGATCTCATGCGCGAGGACGCCGTGATGCGCCTGCTTGTCCGTTTGGGTGATGTGGGCACTGCGGCGTGCCACGACCTGCTGGTGGCCTCTGCCGGGGTGATTGAGGGCGCGCCCGGTGCACTGGCGGCCGCGTTGGCGGGAACCCACCCCGCTGCCACCCGATGCGCCGCCGTGTTGGGTGCGTGCCCGGTGGTGGCCGCGTGGGCGACGGCCCCCGATGATGCCCCCGACCAGCAACAGTTGATACTGGCGCTTCCTCGAGATGCGGGGCGTGTGGCCGCAGTGGTGGCGCTGGTGGACTACGACGCCCTGGGCGGGGCCCTGAAGGACGCCTTCGTGCTGCCCGACATGGTGCCGGCGCGGCTGGATCGCGAGGTGCTCGCACCGATGGCTGACTGCGGGCTCACGCCGTTGCCCATGGTGGTTCGCGATGCGTGTGAGACGGTGCGCGCGGGCCTTGCCGCATCTCTCGCGATGGGCGTGCAGATGCCCTCCACCGTGCACCAGCCTGTGGTGGCGCGCCTACGTCGAGCGCTGGGCGACGATTTGGTGTTCAGCGCTCGGAGCGCCGGGGAATCGCTCGGGATGGGTTAGAATGGCCGCATGTCAAATGCCCTGCCACCCGACCTCGCTACCGCACTGAACGAGATTGATCCCAAGATGCGGGGTCAGCTCGAGGAGGCGCTCGCGCCAGTTATGGCCGATCTGGGGCCGCGCGAGGTGGCTGTGCTGCTGCGGCTGGTGGACGGCATCAAGGGTGGTGCATCGGTACCGGAACTCAATGCCTTCGTGCGTCTGCTGCCCGTCACGGTGAGCCGCGTGGTACAGCCGGTCGTGGAACCCGCCGAGGTCCAGTAGAGGCCGTCATGGCGCTACCGTCGCGCCTGTGATGCGCACGGTCCTCATTGCATGCGTGGCCGCCGGATCGGTGGTATCTGGCGCCGGGGCAGTTGGACTTGCCCCCGTGGGGCGCGGGTTCGACCGTGCCGTGTACGTCGCGCAGGCACCCGGCGAACAGCGATTACTGGTGGTCACCAAGTCCGGGGTCGTGCGCCCCATCACCGCAGGGGGCACACCGGGTCCTGTGTGGCTCGACCTGGGTGGGCGCGTCGGGTCTGCGGGCATCGAGCAAGGGTTGCTGGGGCTCGCCTTCGCGCCCGACTTCGCCACCTCCGGGCGTCTCTACGTGGACTACACAAATCGCCGGGGCGATTCGCGGGTGGTGGAGTTCCGCACTCGTCCCGGCGCCCGGCGTGTGGACACCCGCACGGCACGCGTGGTGCTGGCGCAGCCGCAGCCATATGCCAACCACAACGGCGGTCACCTGCAATTTGGGCCCGACGGAATGCTGTACATCGGGTTCGGGGATGGCGGTGGCCAGAACGATCCCGACGGCAACGGCGCCAACCTCGGCACCTGGCTGGGAAAGATCCTGCGCATTGATGTGTCGCAGCGTGACGTCGGCAAGGCATATGCGGTGCCGACCGATAACCCCTTCGTGCATGTGGATGGCGCCAAGCCCGAGATCTGGCATCTCGGCCTGCGCAATCCCTGGCGGTTCTCGTTTGATCGCGCCACCGGCGACATGTGGATCGGCGACGTGGGCCAGAACGCTGTCGAGGAGGTTGACCACGTGGCCGCAGGTCGTGGCGGCCGCGACTTCGGGTGGAGTCGGCGCGAGGGCACGCGGAATCTGAAGGGCGGCCCGCGCACACCGACCGAGACCGATCCGGTGACCCAGTACCTGAATGGGGCTGATGGCTGCTCCGTCATCGGCGGTTACGTATTGCGCGGCCGCCGCGTGCCCGCGCTCGATGGGCAGTACGTATTCGGCGACTATTGCTCGGGCAAGATCTGGGTGATCCCCGCCAACCTCTCTGGCCCGCGGCGCGAGATCACCGCACAACTGGGTCGCATCCCGGGCGTCACGTCATTTGGGCAGGATCGCGCGGGGAGCACCTATGTGGTGACGGCAACCACGGTGCGGCGCATCAGGACGTAGACCCCGTGGTGCCGGGTGCTCACTCGTGCCAGCCGGTCAGGAGCGCGGCGGCGATTCCCTGCACGCGCTGCACGTCACCTGCCGCTGCGGCATCGCGCAGCGCCACCAACATCTGTGGTGGTGCGGCGAGCAGGGCCTCGGATCCCGCTGCCATCCAGCGCACCAAGGCGTGATGGACGAGTTGCTCGGGCGGCAGCCCCAGACGAGATGCGAGCACCTCGATGCCGGGAGTCGGGTCCTGGAGCAACGACAACGCCACCTCGGCGCGAAACCGGCCATCAGGGTCGAAGGTCTGAAGGTCGCTCATAACCCCATGGTACGGCGGGCGGGCTGCGCTACCGTCGGTGGCATGAGCGATCAGTTCGAACCCGTCATCGCGTCGAGTGGGTGGGCCGTGGCCCACCTCATGCTCCGGGCACTGCCCGATCTGGGCGCCGGCACGGACATCACCCGTGCGCTTCGGGTGTTCACCGAAGCTGCACCCCAGAATCAGGTGCGGGCCTTCTCCGTCGTCGGCGGCCGCGCCGACCTGGGGTTCATGCTGGTGGCACCGAACCTGCATGACCTGGACCGCGCCGTGAAGGGCGTGATGGCCGGGCCGGTGGAGGCCGAGTACACGTACCTCTCAATGACTGAGGAGAGCGAGTACCGCGCCACCGAGGATGACGAGCGCGACCGCCTGATCGAGCTGGGCGAGACCGACGTGGAGGGCAAGCTGGCGCAGTGGAACGAGCGCATTGCGCACTATCGACAGATGCGGGTGACCCCCGACCTGCCGGTGCGCGATCTCATCTGCTTCTACCCCATGAGCAAGCGCCGTGACGGCGACGACAACTGGTACTCACTGTCGTTCGACGAACGCAAGGCGATGATGATGGGCCACGGCGCTCTGGGCCGAACGTACGCCGGACGCGTGACTCAGCTCATCACCGGGTCAACCGGGCTGGATGACTGGGAGTGGGGGGTCACGCTGTTCAGCGACGACCTGGCCGCGCTCAAGGAGATCGTCTACGAGATGCGGTTCGACGAGGTGTCGGCCCGCTTCGGTGAGTTCGGGGAGTTCTTCATCGGGCTGGTGATGGATGTACCCCAAGCACTGCAGCGCGCCGGAATCCCCGCCTAGCTGTCCTCGCCAGCGGTGCCCTCAGGACAGGTTGCGCAACACCTCGTCGGTACGCGCGACCCAACTGCCGCCGAGCATGGCGCAGTGCACCAAGAGGGGCAGCAGTTGGTTGAACTCCACGCGATCCCGCCAGTCGGGGTCGAGGGGGAACTCCTCGTCGTAGGCCGCGACGACGCGGTCGCCGTAGCCACCGAAGAGCAGCATCATCGCGAGGTCCACCTCGCGGTGGCCGCCGTAGGCATCGCAGTCGATGAGTACCGGACGGCCATCGACATCGGTCATGTGGTTGCCCGCCCACAGGTCGCCATGCAGGCGCGCGGGTGGCTCCCGAGGGCCCACTAGGTCAGGCAGGCGGGCCAGCACGTCGTCCAGACGGCGCAGCATGTCGGCCGGCAGGGCGGCGGCGTGGGCGATGGGAATCAAGCGGCGCTCGGCGAGGAACGTGGGCCAGTCGTCGGCCGGGGTATTGGGTACGGGCACCGATCCCGCGAAGCCCGCCCACGGAGCGCCGAATGCATCGGCCCCGGCGCGATGCATACGGGCGATGCCGCGCCCCAGCGCTTCGTCGGTTGCCGGGGTGCGATCACCCTGATCAATCCACTCGAGCGCGATCCAGTCGTCATCGACGCCAATGACATCGGGTGCGTGCACTGACCCTGGCTGCGCCAGCCACTGAAGCCCCTCGGCCTCGGCCCGGAACAGGCCGCGCGGGGCGTTGTGCGTGTGCTTGACGAACACGGACCGCCCATCCACCAAGTCCATTCGCACGGCGTCGCTGGTGGAGCCGCCCGACACCCGGTGGGTGGTGTGCACCTCAGCCCGCGCGAGCCGCCCGATCTGCTGAGGGTCCGGCTGCCCCATAGCTACTTCGGCAGCGTGGAGATGTGCCCGATGAGCCCGGTGATGGACCGATCTACCATGTCGAACACGTGGGCGAAACCCTCCTGGCCCCCGAAGTAGGGGTCGGGCACGTCCTGATCGCCGTGGGTCTCGGGGTCGAACTCGCGCAGCAGGTGCACCTTTGTGCGCGCGTCGTCATCGGGCGCCAGCGCGCGAAGCGCCGCGGCGTTGTCGGCGTCCATGGCCATCACCAGATCGAACCGGGCGAAGTCGTCGACCACGAACTGCCGGGCGGTGCCCCCCATGGCGATGCCCCGGCGCACGGCCTCCTCGCGGGCGCGTTCGTCGGGCGGATGCCCCACGTGCCACGACCCGGTTGCGGCGCTCTCCACCTCAACGTGCACGTTGAGGTCGTCAAACTCCAGCCGGTGTGCCATCACGGCTTCGGCCGTGGGGCTGCGGCAGATGTTGCCCAGGCAGACGAAGCAGATGCGGGTTGCAGCCATGGAGCGGATTCCTCCGGACGTTCCATATTCGGGCCACCTGCGATGGCCCTCGGCGATACTAGGCAGGCAATCAACGCGGGGAGTGGACATGCGGGGCCTCACCTTTCATGGCGATCAGGACGTGCGCGTCGACAACGTGCCGGATGCCAAGATCGAAAAGCCGACTGATGCCGTGGTGAAGGTCACCATGGCCGGCATCTGCGGATCTGATCTGCACATCCTCAACGCGGGCACGGCCTTCGGGTTCGAGCCCGGTTCCCGCCTTGGACATGAGTTCATCGGTACCGTCGAGGAGGTGGGCCCCGAGGTGACCAACCTGCGCCCCGGCGACCGCGTGCTGTCGTCGTGCTCCGTCCTGGACGGCACCTGCCCCTGGTGCGCCGAGCACCTGCACTCGTCGTGCAACTCGTGGTCGCTGTTCGGCTGGGCACCCCGTACGTGGCAGCACGACGGCGCCCCGCAGGGTGCCCAGAGCGAGTACGTGCGCGTGCCGCTGGCGTCCGCCACGCTGAAGCAGATGCCGGAGGAACTGGCCGGTATGGACCGCCAGAAGACGATGCTGCCGTTGGTGGACGTGATGTCCACGGGTTGGCACGGCCTGCGCACCGCCGGCATGAAGCCCGGGTGCAACGTGGTGGTCATCGGTGACGGCGCGGTTGGCCTCTGCGCCATCCACGGTGCATCCGCCATGGACGGCGCGCACATCATCGCCCTTGGGCACCACGAGGACCGCCTTGCCGTGGCGCGCGAGCTGGGTGCCACCGGTGTGGTGACGTCTCGCGACACGGACGAGATCAAGGAGCAGGTGATGGAGATGACCAACGGCGAGGGCGCCCATGTGGTGGTGGATTCCATCAGTGGCAAGTCGTCCATGGCCGCCGCGCACGCCACCGTGCGCAACGGTGGGGCCATCGCCTGCCTGGGGATGGATCACTTCATGCAGAACGTGCCCGAGATCAACTGGTACGACCAGTTCCTGCGCAATATCACCATCACGGGTGGCCTGGTACCGGGGCCCGCCTACTTCGGCGAGCTGCTGGACGCGGTGAAGACCGGCCGCTTGGACCCCGCACCGGTGCTCACCACCGAGCTGTCGCTCGAGGACGCCGCGGACGGATACCGCAAGATGCAGGTCCGCGAGGAGGGCGTCATCAAGGTGTGCCTCACGCCCGCGTGAGCGACCTGACCGACCAGCTGGAGGCCGCCGGGCAGGCACGCCTGGCAGCCACGCTGCAGGCACTGGAGGGAGAGGCGTACGATCGTCTGGCCCTCCAGTGCGCGTCGCTCGACTTGCCGTTGGTGCAGCGGCTGGTGCACACGATGGTGCGGGCGCCCCAGGAGGCCGAGCACCGCGGTGAGATCGGGCCGGCCCATGTGGACCGGCTGCGCGACCACCCTGATGGCCGCGCCGAGGCGCGTGCCGTGGGGGAGGCCGCGCTGCGTGCAAATCGTGTGGCCGTGGTGCTGCTGGCGGGTGGCCAGGGAACACGACTGGGGTTCGATGCGCCCAAGGGGATGTTCCCCATCGGCCCGGTGAGCGACCTCACGCTGTTCGCTCTCCACGCGGCCGGCGTTCAGGCCACACGCACGCGCTTTGGCTGCGACCTGCCGCTGCTGCTCATGACCTCGCCCACCAACGACGCCGAGACCATCACCTACCTGCAGCAGCAGGCCATGTTCGGGTTGGACCCCAGCACCGTCAGCACATTCGTGCAGGGCATGCTGCCGGCGGTTGACCCCGAGTCGGGCGACATTCTGCTGGCGGCGCCCGACCGAATCGCGCTTTCTCCCGATGGCCACGGCGGCATCTTCCGTGCCATGGGTCACGCCGCGATTCTGGGCGATCTGGAGGAGCGCGGCATTGATGTGATCATGACCTTCCAGGTGGACAACCCCCTCATGCGCCCGGCCGACCCCGAGTTGATCGGGGCGCACCTGATGGCCCGGGCCGAGATGAGCACGCTGGTGGTGGCCAAGGCGGCACCCGAGGACCGCATGGGTGTGATGGCCACCGTGGACGGCCGCACCGCACTGGTGGAGTACAGCGACCTGCCGGCCGAGTTGGAGCAGGCGCGCGATGCCGACGGCTCACTCACCTACTGGGCCGGGTCAACGGGCGTGCACTGCATTGACCGCGCGTTTGCCACGCGTATCGCCAGCGGACAGATCGCGTTGCCATTCCACCGTTCCCTGAAGAAGGTGGCCACGACTGATGACCCCAGCCCGGCTGAGCCCAACGCCATCAAGTTCGAGGCGTTCATGTTCGACGCATTGCCGCTGGCCGCGCAGACAGCCACCGTTGAGATGGCGCGCGACGAGCGCTTTGCCCCGGTGAAGAACGCCGATGGTGCGGACTCGCCCGAGACATGTCGGGCGGCGATGGTGGCGCGCGCCACGCACTGGTTACGTCAGGCTGGGGTGACGGTGCCCGCTGGCGTGTCGGTGGAGATCGACCCGCGCGTCGCCCAGGATGCCGACGACTTGCTGGGGCGCGTGCCCAGCGATCTCGTGATCGACGGCCCGCTCTACCTGAAGTAGGTCAGCGCACCTGCGGCGGCAGGGCGAACACCACGCCCTCGTCGGTGGGCACCTCGTTGCCCTTGCGCGAGTACCCTTGAGTCTCGAGGTAGTCGAGCACGCCGCGCACCAACACCTCGGGTGCAGATGCGCCAGCGGTGAGCGCCACGCGCGGGCCGCCCTCGAGCCATGCCGGGTCCAGGTCTTCAACGCCATCGATGAGGTAGGACGCCGCGCCACCGGCCTGGGCAACCTCGACCAGTCGCAGGGAGTTGGAGGAGTTCTGCGACCCGACGACCAGTACCAGTTGGGGGGCATCTTCGGTGTTGACCGACGCCTTCACCGCGTCTTGCCGGTTCTGGGTGGCGTAACAGATGTCGCTGGATGCCGGCGACTGAAGTGCAGGGAAGCGACGCCGCAGCACGGCGATGATCTCCGCGGTGTCATCCAGTGACAGGGTGGTCTGGGTGGTGAGGGCAACGTTCTGTGGGTCGGGCACCTGCACGGCCTCGGCCTGCGCGACGTCCTCCACCACGATGACCTGATCCTCCGCCTCGCCCCGCGTACCGATGACCTCGTCATGTTCGGCGTGGCCCACCAGCAGCACGGTTGCACCCCTGCCGGAATAGCGGCGTACCTCGGCGTGCACCTTGCTCACCAGCGGGCACGTGGCATCGATCACCTCGAGGTTGCGAGCCTCGCAGCGCGTGTAGATGTCGGGCGCGCTGCCATGGGCCGACAGCACGATGAGGGCGCCCTCAGGCACCTCCTCCGGCGTTTCTACGAATACCGCGCCCTTGTCGGCGAGTGTGCGCACCACGTACTGGTTGTGGACGATCTCGCCACGCACGTAGACGGGCGCGCCCCGCTCTTCGAGCAGACGGTCCACGGTTTCGATGGCGCGGTCAACGCCTGCGCAGTAGCCACGGGGTGAGATGAGATTCACTGAGTTCGGCACGAGCATCAGGGTAGCGCCTCGGCGGGCGCCAACGCGGTAGTAGCGTGCCGCCCCATGACGACCGACCACGCCACTGCCAACGACGTTCTCGACCTCGCGCTGCGTGCAGCGGTGCTGGCCGGTGACGCCCTGATGTCCCGATTCGACCAGCCCGCGGAGGGGCTCACCGAGAAGTCCACGTCCACCGATCTGGTGAGTGATGCCGACCGCGCGGCTGAGGACATCATCCTGAGGATGATCCGCACTGAGCGGCCAGGTGACGCCATTCTCAGTGAGGAGTCGGGGGAGGCCGAGCAGGGAACCACCGGCCTGCGCTGGCTGGTTGACCCCCTGGATGGCACCACCAACTACCTGTGGTCGTACCCCCAGTGGTGTGTGAGCATCGCCTGCCACGACGACGACGGCGGCCTGATGGGCGTGGTGCACGACCCCATCCGTGGTGAGACCTTCAGCGCGGTGCGCGGAGCCCCGGCCACGCTGAATGGCGGTCAACTCACCTTGGAACCGGGCCGTGATCTGGGGCAGGCCCTCATCGGCAGCGGCTTCGGGTACGACGCAGCGCGTCGTCGCCGCCAAGCGCTGCGCCTGGCGGGCGTCATCCCCCACGTACGCGACATGCGCCGCGGCGGCTCGGCCGCCCTCGACATGGTCTGGGTGGCCGCCGGCCGCCTCGATGCGTACTACGAGTTCGGCGTCAACGCGTGGGACGTTGCCGCGGGTGCCGTGATCGTGTTGGCCGCCGGTGGCGAGGTCCAGGACCTGCCCGTGGGCCCCGAGGGCGCCCCTGGGACACTGGCCGCCCGCTCAGGGCTGGCCGCCCCCCTGCGCGCGGTGATTGACGCCGCCGCAGAGGGCATCGTCTAGGTGCCCTACCCACACACGTTGTGAACGCGGCTGATCGGCGGCCGGTTCCCCAACGAGCTGTGGAGTCGCTGCCGATCGTAGGTGCGTATCCATGAACCAAGCGCCCTGGTGCGCTCATGCGAGCTTGGCCATTGATGGGCATATGCCCATTCGCGCTTCATCGTCT
>Ga0105050_10000223_pt1 | contig 82113 bp, 80 predicted proteins | sample FRY01_FD_78088 | JGI IMG/M metagenome (GOLD analysis project Ga0105050, IMG submission 78088) | Freshwater microbial communities from Lake Fryxell liftoff mats and glacier meltwater in Antarctica - FRY-01 | ecosystem: Environmental > Aquatic > Freshwater > Ice > Glacier meltwater ... | reverse complement strand
GTTAACAGTATGATTTTATTGATTATTTACTGTACAAAGTGAAACATACTAAAACACATCAAAACACCGTTTAATCCCATGGGGTGCAAGGGGTCGAAGGTTCGAATCCTTCCGTTCCGACCAGTAAAATCAAGGGGCTACAGTTCAAAAGACTGTAGCCCCTTTTCTATTAATTGATCCTCACCCCAATGCCGTACGAAGTGACATTTTTTTAATGTACCAATATTGCACCATATCTATCCTCAGCCACAAACTAAAATTTGATTGTCCCCAACGGTAACCCAATGATGATCAAGCAAAAAGAACCCATCCCCGTTTTGGACTTAAGCCACATCGAGAGATCGGCATCACAGCCCCGAGATGATTGCTCAGGTATTTCAGTTTTTTACGGGTGAATCAGGGGTTTTTATCAACGCTCGCAGCCACTCATCACTAATGAAAATAAAATTTGACACCCCTTGACCATTGGCTTTGTAGTTAATGGCATTCTTATAATGCATTCAATTGGTGTCACTACAGACCGCACCGGTGATCCTTACTCGCTTGGGCATAGGTACTCAACCTAGGAATCAAGATGAACATTTAACTTGATGAAGTTGTTATACAGGACGCCTCAGATGATGAGCTAGAGTAAGCTGCTGGCGGATCGTCTTGAGGTTTTATTCTACTTTCATCAGTGCGTAAACCTGATAACGTTCGGTTTGGTTGAGATGTTTGTGGCTCATAAGGTGACTTTGACTTGGCGGTCTGGGAATCTGAAATGCTAGAACATTCTCAATAACCCACCTGATTCATCAAATTTGCATTTCGTGCTCGTACCCACCAATTAAATTTGGTCAATATTTATCAGCCACCAACGTGAGAATAGATATGAAAATTGTAAAAGTTGTGCCTTGGCATGTTGGTCAATTTATGTTTGTCCGAGTCGAAACCGATGAAGGCATCACAGGGTTTGGTGAGGCCGGAACTTGGGGCCATATTGAAGCTGCAGGGGCCTGTATAAAACGATTTTCTGAGTATCTAGAAGGGAAAGATCCTTATCCCATTGAACATCACTGGAATGTGATGCACCGCTTCAGTTATTTTCAAGGACTGGCCGAAAATGCTGCGATATCGGCCATTGACATGGCACTTTGGGACATTAAGGGTAAGGCGCTTAATGTTCCTATTTATGAATTGCTAGGCGGAGCAGCAAGAACAAAAGCACGTATTTACGGCCATATTTACGAAAGCAACATCGAGAAAATATTGGTCGAGTGTCAGGTAAAAATGGACGCTGGATTCACTGCTTTCGGACACCTTAACCCCTTTCTAGACGAAGGAAACGATCAGGTTTACTTTAAGACCCACATCAAAAAAATGCGTGATGCCATTGAGAACACGGAGCGCATGCGTGAAGTGGTGGGTGATCGTGTTGACTTATTATTGGAAATCCATAGGCGTTTGACCCCTGCCGAGGCAATTGTTTTTGCGCGCGGCATTGAACACACACATCCAATGTTCATTGAAGATCCAATCCGTCCTGAGAGCAATGATGCGATGGCACGTGTTGCAGAAAAAATTCATATTCCCATTGCAACGGGTGAGCGTTTCTCAAATATTTATGAGTTTCAGATGTTAATGGCCAGGGGGGGTGTTGAGTACGCGCGTGTTGATTTATGCCTCTGTGGTGGCATCACAGGTGCAAAAAAAGTGGCTGCGATAGCAGAGGCTCATCAAGTGCAAATCGTCCCGCATAACCCCTTGTCTCCGATTGGTTTGGCGGCTTGCCTGCAGCTTGCGGCTGCCATCCCAAATTTCGCCATTCAAGAGTACGCGACTGGCTTTGAGTCCGGCACTTTTGAGTCTTTACCCATACATTTGGGTAGTAATGTTGTTGACAAGGTACCGTTGCCCAAAAACGGATTTGTTGATATTCCAAATGGTCCTGGTTTAGGGATGAATATTCTTCATGATGCTGACAAAATTAGACCTCCTCTGATAAAGCCTATTTCGATGCGCCCACACTTTGATGGCTTTATCGTTGATCAATGAATTAACGTGGATACAAAGGTTTTGCTTCTCCCTAATCTCACTGCGTGATGTCGTTAGTGATTGCAGTACCTATGATTTTTTACGACTCTAAATAGACTTCAGGTACACCTAGTCCTCTCCTAAATTGGTAGACGGAGAGCGGATTTGCTGGGGATATTATGGCAGCGACTGTTGTGAAGCTGAGTTATTTGGCGGTGTTAAAATAACTCTTTGGATTGGATAATAGTTCAACAACTGAGGCCTGCATTTTCAGATGAAATGGTCTGATAAAGTAATTCGATTCATTTCTACAAAGTGGTCTTGGTCCAAAAAAGTAACCTCTTTATCTGAAGGATTGTTACTTTTTAATTTTGGCACCCCGACCTAGGCTCGATCGCATTGCATTTAGACAAGATCAATCCGTGAGCGTCATTGACGATATTTGTAAGGCATTATTTTGAAAATCTGGGTTGACGCCGATGCTTGTCCAGTTGTGATCAAAGATATTTTGTATCGGGTGGCCAATCGAACGCAGATCTTGGTGACCTTGGTGGCCAATCAGATGCTGCACGTGCCACCGTCGCCATGGATTCAAGCCCGGCAGGTTTGTGCTGGGGCTGATGTGGCTGATCAACGGATCGTCGACCAAGTCAACGCGCACGACGTGGTCGTGACCGCCGACATTCCATTGGCGGCATTGGTAATCGCGAAGCAGGCGTGGGTGATTGATCCACGGGGAGATTTGATTGACCAACACAGCATCGCGGCCCGATTGACCATGCGTAACTTCATGCAAGACTTGCGTGACAATGGTGTGCAAACGGGGGGGCCGGCCGCTTTCAATGATCGCGATAGTCGCGCTTTCGCCAACCAGTTGGACCGTTTGATCACCCGTATTCAGCGCCAATCGGCGACATAATCTATTGCATCAATCGAGCAATTGATGCGCCAAATCACGTATGTCAGTGGCGACGATATCCCAGGGTTCGTCGGCTTTAAAGTCCTTCGTTTGGGCGAGGCCATACTCTGTGGGTCGTGGCCAAAAGGCGGTTTTTAGGCCTTGGGCGCGTGCGGCCTTTAAATCGTCATTGTGCGCGGCACACAGCATGATCTGCTCGGGCTTGACGTTCATGGCTTGCGCCACGCCAAGGTAGGCGGCTGGCATCGGCTTGTAGGCTTTAAACCACTCGGTTGAAAAACTCAGGTCCCACGGCAACCCAGCGTATTTGGCCATGTTGGCCAGTAACGCGATGTTGCCATTTGAGAGGGGACCGATGACATATTTGGATTTCAATTGCGTAAGCCCTGCAATGGCGTCTGGCCATGCATCCAAGCGGTGCCAGACCCGATTGATATGATCCAAGTCCTCTGCCGATAACGCGGTCAATCCAAATTTGGGTAGTAACTCTTGCAACGACTCACGGTGTAGATCATCAAGAAGCGTCCATGGGCGTTCACCGCCTCGTACCTGCTGCATCTTGGGCTGATAGAGGTGTCGCCAAGCCAGCGCCAATGCTGCCCAGTCGGCTTGGACACCATTGGATTTGCCCCATGCAGAAAGGTCGCGTTCGATCGAGCCACGCCAATCGACCACTGAACCAAAGACATCAAAAACCAAAACTTTGACTGCAGATAAATCAGGGGTCATTCGGCGTCCTCCCATAAGCACGATTCGGCGACGTTGCCTGCATCGTGTGCTTCGATCATATACTCGAGGCTTCCCATTGTGTTGTCATCACCGATGGGCTGTTAACTTGGGATAAAGGAAAACGAATGCAACCTTGGTCCGCCTGCCAAATTGGCGATCGATTCAATGCCGTTGACACACCAAGCCTCATCCTGATGCTTGACGCTTTTGCGCGTAACCTCGACCGTCTGATGCAGGCCAGTCATGGTTTACGCGTGCGACCTCACGCCAAAAGTCACAAATGCCCTGATGTGGCCAAACATCAAATCGCCAAAGGGGCTGTGGGCATTTGCTGCCAAAAACTCAGCGAAGCGGCCTGTTTTGCACAAGCGGGCATCCAAGACATTCTCATCACCAACCAGATCGTGGGTCCGAAAAAATTCAAACACCTGCGGGCCTTAGCCGAGCAGGTTAATCTTGGGGTCTTGGTTGACCATCCGGCGCAGATAGCGGCGTTGGCCAGTCACATGTCAGGCACCAAACAGGCACTAAACGTCTATATTGAAGTCGAGGTCGGTGGCATGCGTTGTGGCGCACGCGTTGAGGATGTTGTGACATTGGCTCAGCGCATTGTGGCAGCATCTGATCAAGGGTTGCGATTTGCCGGCTTGCATTGTTATCACGGTCGTGCCCAACACTTTAGGCAGTCCAAGGAACGGTCCGATGCCATTGGGCATGTCACTGGCGTGGTGCGCCAAGCTGTTGAGCAGTTAAAACAAGTTGGCATCGACGTGCCGTGTGTCACTGGTGCTGGAACTGGGACGTTTTGGCATGAACGTGATTCAGGCCTCTTTAACGAAATACAAGCGGGTAGCTACGCTTTTATGGATCGTGATTACGGCGACAATGTTGCCGACGCAAGCGATGTTATTTTTGAAAACGCACTGTTCATTAAAACCAGTGTCATGAGCACGCCGCGTGATGGGGTCGCCATTGTCGATGCAGGGCTCAAAGCATCTAGCGTGGACGCAGGCATGCCCGTGACCTTCCAACAACCCGGCTGGCGGTATTCAAAAGCCTCTGATGAGCATGGCGTCATCGAGTTATCGCCAGGCACACAAGCGGCCTTGGGCCAATCCATCCTACTGGTGCCAGGGCACTGCGATCCAACGATCAATTTGTACGACGAGATCATTTGCATCAAAGACGATCACGTTCATGCCATCTGGCCCATTTCGGCTCGCGGCGCACTGCTTTAACAAGCAGCAAAAGTCCTGATAGCGATTCGACCTAAGCGACGCTCACCAGCCGCGTGATACAGTCACCGGCGTTTGTTTCAATCGACTTAATGGGATCTTTTGCATGAATAAAAAGTTTATTTCTGTGCTTACTTTAGGGGCCATACTGGCTGCAGCGTGGGTCGGTGCAAGCGCTTATTTCGGTTTTAAAGCGCAGCAAGAATTAGCGGTTTTAACCAATCCGCCACCGGGCAGCACGCCACTTCGATTCTCTGATGCCACCCATAACCGCGGCCTGTTGTCCTCTAATGGCTCAGTGATCTTGCACTACCCCGATCCTGACGCGGATCAACAACCGCCGTCTGATTTGTTTCAGGTGCAGATCAATTACACCATTGATCACCGTGCCATGTTTAACCACCTGAGCACCACCGAGCTGACAGCCAAATTAATAGGCGATGGTGCGCAAGCGATGATTGTTTTGTTTGGTCAAAACCCAACACTAACAGGACAGGGACAGTGGGGGTGGGATGGTCTGACGCAAAGTCACTTTGATTTACCGGCGTTAAAGGCAGAACAGACCGACTTCGCCTTTGAAATGTCGCCGATCAACGGTCAATTTAGAATGAAGCAAGCCGAGCTTGATTTCAAAATGACCCTGCCTTCAATGGTTGTGGCTGATGCCAATGGGGCCACTCGATTAAGTGACGTACAGGCGGCTCTGATGACCAAGGATCGCTATACGGGCGAGGGTCGCAGTGTTTTGACAATCGGGCAAGTCAAATTCCCTGATGGCCATGCACAGGCAATCAAGTTAGTCGGCGAGAGTGCTTATGATGGTGATCGACTCAATGTCTCAATTGGCAAAGCCATTGGTGAGTTGACTGTCGGTGGCAATACGGTGTCGAACTTAAAACTTGATTTGTTGTTCGATGGCCTTTACGCCAAAAGCATCGTCTCTCTTTCAGAGGTCTTGAACACAGCAGGTAACTTCGATCACTTAACACCGGTTCAGCGCCGGGTCGTGGCGCTCGCTATTCGTGATTTGATAGTGCACGGGTTTTCTGTCGGTATGACGGACATGCAGGCCTCAACAACAGATGGTGTCGCCACAGCAAGGGCCATGCTGCAGGTCAAACCGACCGCAGAGGCGTCAACAGCACTTCAGTTTGATGCGGCCAAACAGCTGGTTTTTAACGCCGATTTGGATCTAGAGGGTGCTGCTATTTCACCATCGCTGACCGCATTCGGAACGATGATGGGCGTGATTGTCGAGCGTAACAATGGTTTTACGGGCTCGTTGTCACTTGTTGAAGGTCAACTCTTGGTCAATGGCAACAAAGTTCCTTTTGAAGACGAAACGGCGCAGATTTCGGCCACAGTCACCGAACTTCTCAAGACTCAGTAAGTACAAATGGGTGGAATCACAGCAGTGATTCCACCCATATTGACGGCATAGCCCGTTATGGCAACTTAAAACCGCTCAGCCTAAACCGGCTTAAACATCGGCACCGGTGGCGTGTCTTCACCCTCAGTGGGTTTAAACACAACCGTCACGTCCTGCCCAATTCGGACGTCATCTAAGTCACAATCGACAATCTGGGTCATCATTGTTGGTCCTTCCTCAAGCGTCACGTAAGCGATGCAATAAGGATTGGGGTTGCCACGCGCCATGACACTGTAGCTGTAGACTTTGCCCTTGCCGCTAGCCGGCTTCCATTCGGTTTCACCGAAACAGAAAGGGCACAGAGTGCGTGGGTAAAAATGCACTTTTCCACAGGACTTGCACGCCTTGATGGTCAGTTGACCGGCCTTGGCTTGCGCCCAAAAATATTCAGTACCCGCTTCAATGGTGGGCGCCACAATGGGGTTTGGTTGGAAGGGTTTGCTCATGCTTATACTCGCTCAAGAATCAATGTCGCACTACCGTGCCGTGAGCCCAGAAGACCACCTGTGCCGTGGGCAAGGGCCAGATCGCAATTGGGAACCTGCACAGCCGGATGGGCCTCACCGCGTAATTGGCGAACCGCTTCAATGACTTTGGTAATGCCACCACGATTGGCAGGGTGGTTGTTACACAAACCACCACCATCGGTGTTGAAAGGTAACTTGCCAACGCCAGAAATCAAGTTGCCATCAGAGACGAACTTGCCGCCTTCGCCTTTTTTGCAAAAGCCCAAGTCTTCGAGCTGCATCAAGACCGTGATGGTAAAACTGTCATAAATCGAGGCGTATTTGATATCTTGAGGTGTGACACCGGCTTGCGCAAAGGCCAGCGGACCAGACGTGCGGGCAGCCGAATAGGTCAAGTCAACTTCACCACCGAGCTGACCTTTGACGGCTTCGCCAGCACCACGAATGCCCACCAGCGGACGCTTCAATTGGCGTGCAATCTCAGGGCGCGCCAAAATCAAAGCACCGCCGCCATCGCTCACCACGCAGCAATCCAAGCGCTTCAGCGGCGAAGCTACCATGGGAGAATTAACCACATCCTCAACGGTCACCACATCTTTGAGCATCGCGTGTGGGTTGTGCTGTGCGTGGTGTGATGCGGCAACCTTAATCCAAGCCAGTTGCTCAGCAGTCGTGCCGTATTCATACATATGGCGTTGTGCCACGAGTGCGTAACTGTTTACCGTTACTGAACCGAAGGGCGACTCAAACGGTGCGTCTGGTACGTCACTGCCCCAGCTGCGCGGCTGTAGGCCAGAGGAGCCAGCCGAGCGAGGGCGACCTGCCAAGGTGATTAAAGCGATATCGCAACGCCCCATGGCAATGGCTTGCGCGGCGTGAGAAACATGAATAAGGTAGGACGAGCCACCGGTCTCAGTGGAGTCGATATGACGAAGGTTTCGCAAACCCATGTAGTCAGCCATGCTCAGCATACCTAGGCCTGGGGCATCACCAGCGCAAAAATAGCCATCAATGTCGCTGTGCGACAAACCAGCATCCTCAAGTGCACCTTTGGCACTCTCTGCATGCAGCTGAGCCACCGACTTATCCGGTGCCTTGCGAGTCGGGTGCTCATAGGCACCCACGATATAGGCCTTGTCTCTAAGTTCCATTGATTATCTTCACCAAAAGTTAAAAAAACGCGTCTCATCTAAAACGCCCATGTGTATTTTTTAGCACTTTGGCGACCTTCAGGCTATCGGGTTTCGTTAAGAGGGGCTTTGTTACCCGATACCCATCCCCGGTCAAACCGGCACGCCACCCCGGTTTGGCGGCATAATCAGTCAAACGTCATCTTTTTTGAACCAACGATTATTTACCTATTGACCACGCCCATGAAAAAAGCCCTAGAACACCTCCGCGTCCTTGATTTATCGCGAATCTTTGCAGGACCTTGGTCAACACAAAACTTGGCCGACTTGGGTGCTGAGGTGATAAAAGTAGAGCGTCCAGGGCGCGGTGACGACACTCGCGCTTGGGGCCCCCCGTTTCTGAAAGACGCCAATGGAGAGCCCACAACGGACTCGTCGTATTTTATGGCGGTTAATCGCGGTAAACAGTCCATTACTGTCGACATCTCAACACCAGAGGGCCAGGCGATAATCAAAGACTTGGCCAAAAATGTTGACATCGTGGTCGAAAACTACAAGGTCGGCACCCTTAAGCGCTACGGTCTTGATTACGACAGCTTGAACCTCATCAATCCACGCTTGGTGTATTGCTCCATCACGGGTTTTGGGCAAACAGGCCCCTATGCCGAACTGCCAGGCTATGACTTTGTCTTTCAGGGCATGGGTGGCTTGATGAGCTTGACGGGTAAATCAGATAGCGAGCCAGGTGGCGGACCGATCAAATTCGGCCTAGCCATCAGTGACTTGACAACGGGGATGTATGCCACGATTGCCATTTTGTCGGCCATTGAGCATCGACACCTGAGTGGCCAAGGTCAATATATCGACATGTCACTGCTTGATTGCAGCGTTTCGCTCACGTCCTACATGTCAATGAATTACTTTCTGTCAGGCAAAGTGCCACAACGCATGGGCAATGTTCATACCAACATCGTCCCATACCAAGTGTTTCGCTGCAAAGAGGGCGACATTATTTTGGCGGTTGGCAACGACACGCAGTTTCGAGACCTATGCCAGGCACTTGAAATGCCTGAGTTAGCCGCTGACGAACGATTTGCACGCTCGTTTGACCGTGTGAAAAACCGTGAAGCGCTGATTTCAATACTCAACGAACCACTGCAACGCCACACGATGATGGCATGGGTGGAAATCTTTGAAAAAAACAACGTACCATGTGGCCCGATCTACTCACTTGATCAAGTCTTTGAAGATGAACAGGTCAAAGAACGCAATATGAAAATCCACCTGCCACATGACGCCGGTGTTGATGTGCCGACTGTGGCTAGCCCGATCCGGATGTCTCAAACCCCTGTGCGACTTGAAAAGTCAGCGCCAGTTCTGGGCAGCCACACGGTGGATATTCTGCAAAAAGAGTTGGGACTGACGACTGAGCAAATCGCAGGTTTGCGAGAAAAGGGCATTATCTAAAGTTGCTGCCCCACCCCCGACAGTATCAATCGGTGCTCGGGCGACCAATCCAGGCCAGTCCCACGGCCAACCAACTGATGATCAACAACATACCACCGATCGGTGCGAGGGCACCGATCGCCTCAAACTCGAGTAGATACTTGGCATAAATTGCGCCGCTAAAGCCAATAATACCGGCCAGCATGAGCCAGCGAGCCAGCATTGCGCCTAACCCTGCAAACTGACACAACACCAGCAGTGCGATCGCGTGCAGGAGCTGCAGGGTAGAGGCGCGTTCAACGGCGCTGGCCGCTGCCGGCTCATTGAGTGCGTGTGCAGCGACCGCGCCCAAAGCCACGCCACTGGCGCCAAGCAGGCCAACAACAGCGGTCCAAAGCGGTTTCGATGTAAAGTTCATGTTCAAAGCGTATCATGCAGCGCATGTAAGCAATCGGATCACCGTGTAAGGAAATAAAATGGTAAGGATGTCAAGCCGACTGACTTCAATTAAGGCGATGGTGCTTGGATCGGTACTGGTCATGACGGGATGCGCCGGTGTCGTTGTCGGTAAAACACCCGCGACAACATTTGACGTGCCAATCAACATTCAAACGGCCTATGACCGCACGATTGCACAAGCCAAATATTGCCTTGTCACAAAGGATGATTTTCCGCTGAGTGCGCAAATGAGTGCCGACCGACAATCTGCGAACGTTAATGTTCGAATGTCGATGACAGGCACCTTATTGGCTGATATTGAATTGGCTTCTCTGGGCGCTGACAAGACCAATGTGTCGGTTTCAATGTGGGGTGTCGACACCTGGGACCAAGCCGCCATTGACGCCATGAAAGCCGCCATTCAGTTTGGCGTGCCCAGTTGCACGGATTACTTTCCTGGGGTACCGCCGCCCAAGCGCAGCCGTCGTTAACTCGGAGACGTTGACCTGCATCACCCCGCGGCAGACCTCGCTGGGGTCAACAGATGTTAGTTGACGCCGTGAATAAAACAATTTTTTAAACACCACGACTTTAAGGTATGACTGCCATGATCATGTTTGCAACAGCTGAGCAAGTCAGCTATTTTGGGTTCCACATTCCTTTTTTAGAACACTTGGGTGTTGAGCCAATCAGTTGCGAGAATGACAAGGCTGTCACTTTTATGCCACTGGGACCGCACTTGCAAAACAGCCACGGCCACGTGCACGGTGGGGCGTTGATGAGCGTTTTGGATTTTACTTTGTCGGCCGCTGGCCGAGCGCATGATCCAATGGGTGTGGGCTTGGCTACGATCGATATGTCGACAAGTTTCTTATCGCCAGGCAGTACTGACTTGACGATTACGGCCATTTGTTTGCGACGCGGCTCTACGATTTGTTTTTGTGAAGGTGAAATCCGTGACGCGCAAGACAAATTGGTGGCCAAAGCGAGCGCTTCTTTTAAACTCATTAAGGCGAACCGATAATCATGTCACTGCAAATCACGATTTCTGAGGCGGTTAAAACCGCCATGCGTGCCAAAGACTCTGCCCGTTTGATGACCTTGCGTTTTTTGCAGGCTGCCATCAAACAGCGCGAAATCGATGACCGCAAAGCACTGAGTGACACTGAGGTCATGGCGATCATTGAAAAACAGATCAAGCAACGCCGTGAGTCGATTGCTGCTTACGAGAAAGCTGGCCGAGCAGAAACCGCTGCGCAAGAAACAGCAGAGATCGTCGTTTTACAAGAATTTCTGCCTCAAGCCGCTAGCGAGCAAGAAGTGCTAGCCGTTATTGAGGCGGCGATTGAAGAGGCCCGCGCTAGCGGTGCCCAGGGGCCTGCGGTTATGGGTAAGGTCATGGCCACGGTCAAACAAGCGTTGGCTGGGCGTGCCGAGATGGCGGCGGTTTCACAGCAAGTCAAAGCAAAGCTATCCTAGATCTGCTGATTAAGAATAGGCCGCTTGCACGCTTTTATTCTTGCCATATTTCGGCGCACCAACGATCAACACTGTCACGCCAAGCCGACGGGTTGGTGTGACACCCCCAGCGCATTACACCCCAGTACAGGTATTGGTTGTCATTGGGGTTGGCCATTGAGGTCGGCAATTGGGGTTGGGCATTGTTGGGCATCAAAACGTCGTTGTCATCTCATGGCTCATACTTATTTGTATGTGAAGGGTGTCGGTAGGCAGCGATGGCTAAGCACTGAGCAAGCACTGAGCAAGCACTGAGCAAATACAAGGCGGACAAAAAACCGAAAAATGATGCACAATTGCTGTATGGATAAACAGCACATGATTTGGGATGCTTCACAAAATGGAACTGGTTGTTCGCCGTCCTGAGGGCCTGTATTGCCCACCAGGTGACTTCTACATTGACCCTTGGCGCGCGGTTCACCGTGCGGTGATCACCCATGCGCATGCCGATCACGCGCGAGCAGGGCATGCAAACTATTTGGTTAGCGCCCAAAGTGAAAACGTGTTGCGAGCGCGGTTTGGCAACTTGCCGATGCAAACCCTCGTTTATGGTGAGACTGTGACTCAAAACGGTGTTTGTGTCAGTCTGCACCCGGCTGGTCACGTACTGGGCTCAGCCCAAGTCCGGCTTGCCTACCGCGGACAGGTTTGGGTGGTTTCAGGCGACTACAAGCTGGCGGCAGACCCGACATGCACACCCTTTGAACCAGTGATTTGTGACACATTCATCACCGAATCAACGTTTGGGTTGCCCATTTACCGCTGGCCTGAAAGCCACGATGTGATGCAGTCTATAAACCAATGGTGGTCAAACAATGCCAGCCAAGGCCGAAGCAGCCTTTTGTATGCCTACGCATTTGGAAAAGGACAGCGCTTACTGGCCAGTTTGGAGCACTCAATTGGGCCGATCATCACACACGGTTCATTCGATGCACTCAATGCGGCTTACCGGCAGACGGGTGTTGCTTTGCCAGAGACCCAACGGGTGACTGAGGTCGGTGAGAGCGACAAAAAGCGCGCGCTGATTTTGGCGCCACCTTCAGCGGCCTCAAGCCCCTGGATGAAACGCTTTGGTGAAGTCTCCCACGCCATGGTCAGTGGTTGGATGCAAATTCGTGGTGCTCGCCGACGGCGAGCGGTCGATCGTGGATTCGTGCTGTCAGACCACGCCGACTGGCCAGCCCTATTAACTGCCATTGATGCCACGGGCGCTGAGCGCGTCATTGTCACCCATGGCAATACCGCAGCATTGATCCGATGGCTTAAGGAGTCGGGTCGAATCGCTCAGGCCTTTGAAACTGAGTACGGCGAAATAGAGCAATGAGCCCCTAATGCGCGCCTTCGCCGACCTGTATCAAGCTTTAGACCGAACCACCTCAAGCCGTTTAAAGGTAGCGGCCATGGTGGAGTATTTTGGTGGTGCCAATGAAAAAGACGCCGCATGGGCCGTGTATTTTTTAGCGGGCGGGAAAATCAAACGATTGTTACCCACGGCGCACTTACGTGCCTACGCGCAGCGCCAAACAGGATTGCCCGTTTGGTTGTTTGAAGAGTGTTACCAAACGGTGGGGGACTTGGCCGAAACCATTGCCTTGCTGCTGCCATCGCCTCAAACCGAGCGCGACATGAGTTTGAGCCAGTGGGTGACTGAGGGTCTATTGCCGCTGCAGTCCGTTAACGAGGAGCAACGTTCGAGTGCGCTTGATCAGCTCTTAGACGGCTGGGACGCCAATACGCGATTTATTTGTTTGAAACTTATCACTGGTGGGATTCGAGTGGGTGTTTCGCGATTGCTGGTTACCCGAGCATTGTCCCAATTGACTGACTTACCCGCGACACAAATTGCGCAACGCATGATGGGCTATTTCAGTGGTCGTGAGCATCCCACCGGGGATCGCTATCAAGCGCTCATTGCTGATGGCGACACAGACTATCTGGCCATTGAGCCTGGCCAACCGTATCCGTTTTTTTTGGCGCAACCCTTGGCCCGAGACGATTCGCAGCTGCAAGACATCTTGAATGCGCCCGGGTCGTGGCAGATGGAATGGAAGTGGGACGGTATTCGGGCTCAACTGGTTTGCCGTCACGGCAATACTTGGCTCTGGTCTCGTGGTGAAGAGTTGATAAGCGAACAGTTTCCTGAGTTATGCCAAGCCGCCCAATCATTTGCTGACGGTACCGTCTTAGATGGTGAAATTTTGGTTTGGCATCCCGACCAAACCGTACCCGCTTCATTTGCCGACCTACAAAAAAGGCTGGGTCGCAAGCGTCTGTCAGATGCCATCAAGCGCGACTATCCAGTCGTTTTTATGGCCTATGATGTGCTGGAAGATAAGGGCATAGATTGTCGGGCGCAGACACTCAGCCAGCGACGCTTGGCGCTTGAGAGGCTGATTTCAAGCACCGATATTGCGAGCGTTTTTAAATTGTCGCCTGTCGTTCACGCTCAAGAGACCTCACAAGCACTGGCGCATCACGCTCAAGCGCGTGAACAACGCGCCGAGGGTTTGATGATCAAAGCCCATTCATCACAATACGGCGTGGGTCGCACCCGGCAAGCGGGACTGTGGTTTAAGTGGAAGCTTGACCCCATGAGCATCGACGCGGTTTTAATCTATGCGCAACGTGGCCACGGTCGGCGTGCGAGCCTATATACGGACTACACCTTTGCGCTCTGGGATGACTCAGCATCGCCTGGTATGCCTTTGCTGGTCCCAGTGGCCAAGGCCTACTCCGGTTTGACTGACAAGGAAATCAAGCAAATTGATGCGATTCTGCGTCAATCAACGGTTGAGTCTTTCGGTCCGGTTCGACGGGTTGAACCCACGCTGGTGTTTGAAATTGGTTTTGAGGGCATTTTGCCCAGCACACGGCACAAAAGCGGCGTGGCACTGCGGTTTCCACGCATGCTACGTTGGCGCGTTGATAAGCCCGTCAATGAGGCCGATACGCTAGCGACATTGAAAGCCTTGCTATGAAACAAGCAACGTCACTGGCCCATGCATCAACAGCGCTGACAAACGCGCGGACAACCGCAAACACAATGTCGGCTGCTATTGCCGCTTGGTTTGAATCGCAAGGCTGGGCGCCATTGCCTTTTCAAAAGCAGGTCTGGCAAGCCATGTGCAAAGGGCATTGGGGCTTGCTGCATGCTGGCACTGGCCGCGGAAAAACGTTGGCCACGTGGTTTGGTGCGATTAAGCACCTTGAGCGTTTTGAAAAGCTGTCACCATCCAATCCATCAACAGGATTAAAGATTCTGTGGATCACACCCATGCGGGCCTTGGCCGCAGACACCACCGTTACCTTACAAAATACCGCTCAAACGCTTTTGCCTGACTGGCGTGTTGAAATGCGTACCGGCGACACGAGTGCTGCCGAGCGCGCCAAGCAAAGCAAAAGCCTACCCAATGTGTTGGTGACCACACCGGAAAGCTTGAGCTTATTGCTCACACAAAAGGATGCTCAGACACGCCTTGGCAAAGTGCAGGTGGTGGTGGTTGATGAGTGGCATGAATTAATGGGTAGCAAGCGCGGCGTGCAATTACAGTTGGCTGTTGCTCGGCTGGCCTGCTGGCAACCGAGTCTTATTTGTTGGGGCATGTCGGCCACGCTCGGCAACCTAGACCATGCCCTTCAGACCTTGTGTTTGGTGCAAACACCCGGGGAAAACGTGCGCTTGATCAGCGACACCCGACAAAAGCCGGTACAAATTGACACGCTTTTGCCCCACAACATAGACCGATTCGCTTGGGCAGGTCATCTGGGGCTTGCGCTCGCACCGGTTGTGGCGCGTGTCCTTGAAACATCGATCAGCACGCTGGTGTTTGTCAACACGCGGGCTCAAGCCGAACGGTGGTATCAAGCGCTGCTTGAGGCTGCACCTGGTTTGGCAGGCGAATTGGCCCTTCATCATGGCTCACTCGACCCAGACGTGCGCCGGTGGGTCGAGCAAAGCCTTAAAGAGGGAAGCCTGAAAGCAGTGGTTTGCACTTCAAGCTTAGACTTGGGCGTGGATTTTTTACCCGTTGATCGAGTGCTACAAATTGGCTCTGCCAAAGGCGTGGCGCGACTGCTTCAGCGAGCAGGACGCTCCGGGCATGCCCCAGGTAAGGTATCGCACATCACCTTGGTGCCAACCAACAGCTTAGAAATCTTAGAGGCGGTTGCTTTGCAAGACGCCTTGCAAGCCCGAGAGGTCGAGTCACGTCATGGCCCGCAGGCGCCAATTGATGTCTTGGTTCAACATTTGGTCACGGTAGCCATTGGCGGTGGTTTTACAGCCCCAGATTTATTTGATGAGGTTCGTTCAACGCATGCTTATCGCGCATTGACGCCCGAGGCTTGGCAATGGGCTTTGGATTTTGTGCGTCACGGCGGTTCGGCACTGGCTGCCTATCCTGATTATCAGCGCGTCGCACCCGACCATGAGAATGTATGGCGCGCGACCAACGCCACCATGATTCGTCGACATCGCATGAGCGTGGGCACCATCGTCAGCGATGCCATGATGCAAGTTCGCTACTGGTCGTCACGTGGTGGTGGCGCTCGGATTGGGCAGGTCGAAGAAAGTTTTGTGACGCGATTAAAAAAAGGCGATTGCTTCCTATTTGCAGGACGCCTTTTGGAATTGGTGCGAATCAATGAAATGACGGCTTATGTCAAACGGGCAACAGGCAATCGTGGCGCGGTGCCAAGATGGGTAGGCGGCAACATGTCTCTGTCCTCAGCGCTGGCAAATGCGATGTTGGCGCGTTTGGAGCGCTTTACCAAGCAAGCCACTGTGCCTCAAAAAAGGGCTTTGTCGGCCCGAATTGCCAATTGCGAACAAACGTGGCAAGCCATTAAACCCTTATTGGCATTGCAGCAACAATGGTCAGCGTTACCGAGCGCATCACACTTGCTCGTGGAGTGGTGGTCTTCGCGCGAGGGCACTCATTTATTCATCTATCCGTTTGCAGGACGCACTGTTCATTTGGGTCTGTCGAGTCTTTTGGCGTGGCGTCTGGCCCAGCAAATGCCACTGACTTTTTCCTTGTCGGTTAACGACTATGGTTTTGAGATGCTTTGCGCGCAACCACTTGATGTGCCCACTTTGCTCACCCCAGCGCTTCTAAGCACAGAAAATTTGACGCAAGACCTCGTGGAAAGTCTAAATGCCGGACAGTTGGCCCAACGACGTTTTAGAGAAATTGCCCGCATTTCAGGGCTGGTGTTTCAAGGTTATCCGGGCGCTAAAAAATCAGCCAAGCAAGTACAAGCCTCATCGGGTTTGTTTTTTGATGTGTTTCAGCAATACGATCCAAACAACCAATTGCTTGAGCAAGCACGCAATGAAGTGCTGCAGCATGAGCTTGATTTTGAGCAACTAAGGGTCACCTTAAATCGCGTGAGTGAATTGCCTCTGACGCTTAAGACGATTGAACGCCCCACACCGTTTGCATTTCCACTCATGGTTCAGCGCTTGCGTGAACGCTTGTCTTCAGAAAAGCTTTCTGATCGTGTGGCGCGTATGGTTAGTGAACTCGAACGGGCCGCGCAATGACGATGAATCATCAAGCGGTTGCCATTCAAGCCATGGGTCAAACCATCACCTTGTTGCCCCAGAGAGCGGTCTATTTGAACGACTCTCAAACACTTCTCGTGGCTGACCTGCACCTCGGTAAAGCTGCCACTTATCGAAAGCTTGGCCAACCCGTGCCGCAAGGCACAACCACCGATACCTTGACACGATTAAGTGTGGCTATTGAAGGCCAGCCCGTCAAACAATTGGTGGTGCTGGGCGACTTTTTACATGCGGCCCACGTGCATCATGCCGCGCAGACATTGGCCGCGATAGCGCAGTGGCGTGCGCGTCATTCGATGCTGGCAATAACGTTGGTGCGCGGAAATCATGATGACCGTGCCGGTGACCCACCAAAAGACTTGGGTATCGACGTCGTCGATGAGCCCCACTGTGTTGATGGGTTTGAATGTCGCCACGCACTGCCACAGTCGATCAACCCGCGCACGCCCGTCTTCGCGTTTGCTGGCCACACACACCCGGTGGTGACCCTAAAGGGCAGGGCACGTGATCGATTGCGGCTGTTGTGTTTTGTGGTGTCGCCCGTGTCTTGCATACTGCCTGCATTTGGCGCTTTTACCGGTGGGCACGAGCACCAACCCACTTACCATGAAACCCTTTATGCGATCGCCGATGAAGCGATATTTGCTGTCCCAGGCCAGCGATCGAAGCAACGCCATTGACCCCCTTGAGTGCTGAGCCAACCGACCCAACCCGTCATCTTGCCCACCGCGTTGTGGGTGGTTTCTTGAACCCATTGATTGCCGTTTCGGTGCCTCATCACCACAGTCGTGCAACGCGTGCCATATTCAGGGCTCACAATAAACGGGGTTGCCAACAATCGTTCACGCACCAGTCCCATGCCCGTGTCGGGTAACAAGTCGTCAGGCACAACGGTACGGTCCTGCATCAGAGTGGCCAATCGCTGGGCATCGGGTGCGAAAGGTTCGGCCAACAGCGCTGCGACAGCTTGACGGGTTCGATGGGTTTTGGGCCAAGGCGTATCCAGCAAGGCGTTTGATAAGCCATAGACCCCAGGGGACAGTGATTGCTTAAAAGGCTTGGCTTGATTGCCCGAGTAGTGAAGATTTTTCCAGTCAGCGACTATCAGATTAAAACCGTTGTACGCATCAGCCTTTGGCTCGATCGTTTGCAAATACGCATCGGCTGACAGTTCAGCTTTGAGAAAGTTTTCTACTAATTGGCCCCGTGACGGTGCCTGTGGGCGACGCTGTTTCGGGTCGCGGAAGTTTGTCAGCAGCGAAAAACGTCCGCTTCGTGTGACACCGAGCCAAGTGCCACCGGCTTGAAGATCTTGTCCAGCCAACAAATTAGGATATTGATGCCACGGTTGCAATGGTGCAGCAGCGCGATCATGGTATTCATCTCGATTGGCCACCACAATCAAGGGCCAGTCTGGCAAGACATCAACAGCGAGGATCGCCAAACACATTTGCTCAGGGGCCTTTTTTGATTGCTGCGGATGTCATTCGAGATGGTCGCCAATTCACCACAGCGATACCGGCTATGACAAGAACGGAGCCAGCCACAAAACCAAAATCCAGTGGATCATCAAGCAACCAAACGCCGAAGGCCACACCAAAGATAGGACTCAAAAATGTAAACGATGCTAGACGAGACGCGAAATAGTGGGTCAGTAACCAGAACCAAACCAGCAAGGTGAAAAAAGAAATCACAACGGCCTGAGCACTCACCGCCAAAATGACCGCGGGTGTCCAATTCACAGCCAGTTGATCGGTCAACGCGCTGGCAATAAACAACACCACAAACGCCATGGCCAGTTGGTAGAGGGTCGTTTGTGCCGCGGGTATTCGGTTTAGACCGGTGTAGCGCAGGACCACTGTTGTCAAACCCCAGAGCAGGCCAGCGATTAATCCCAAGAAGTCACCATACAGAATATCGGCGTTAAATGAGGGCTGTGTGATGCCACCGAGAAATGCCATGGCAATACCCACAAAACAAGCCATAATTCCGCACCACTGCACACGCGACAATCTCTCTTCAGGCACAAGAAAGTGCAAACCCAATGCGGTGAAGATCGGTGCCGTGTAAAGAAAAACAGCCATGTGAGAGGCTGTGGTGTAGCGCAAGCCTTCGCCAATAAATAAAAACTCTGCGGCAAACAAAGTCCCCGCCAAAAGGCCCGCTTGCCACGGTCCTTTGTGTAGCGCAAAAGATATTCGTTGGTAACGCATAAATGCTGCAATCAAAATCATGCCGATGGCTGATCGCAAAGAGATTTGTAAGACAGGCGACATATCGTCGGCGACAAATTTGATGATGGATTGCTGGCCACCCCAAAGAACACACAACAACAGCATCAACGAGATGGCCTGAGCATCAAGTGGTTGTCTTGTGTTGTTCATGTGATTAAGCCGAAGAGAGACCGCCATACCAGCGGTAAGTTAAGAACACCAAACCATGACATTCTTAAGGTTCTTTTCATTGTCACACACGGCGGGAATAGCCACAATCCCAGTACTCAACCCGCTACACTGTCACTTTTAACGATTGATGCCAAAAAAACCACCCCTCATGTCTGATCACATTTCGCAGTCACCGGTTGCGCCAAGCGCCCCATCAAAAGATGCTTCACTGGCCTCATGGCTCGCATTTTTAGAACAACTTCACCCCAAAACCATCGAGCTTGGACTTGAGCGTGTGCAAGTCGTGGCTGACCGGATGTCACTGCAATCAAGCGCTGTCAAATATGTGGTGGCCGGGACCAACGGTAAGGGTTCAACGTGCGCCATGCTCGAGGCCATGTTGTCAGCCTCAGGCTATCGGGTGGGCATGTACACCTCGCCGCATTTGATCGACTTTAACGAGCGTGCCCGCATCAATGGCGAGCAAGCCAGTGATGCGCAGCTGGTTTCGGCTTTTGAAATCGTCGAGCAAGCCAGGGGCGATGTCTCACTGACTTACTTCGAATTTAGTACCTTGGCCATACTTTCCTTATTCGCAAAAGAAAAGCTAGACGCTTGGGTTCTAGAGATAGGGCTGGGTGGCCGCTTAGACGCGGTCAATATCATTGACGCCGATTGCGCCATTTTGACCAGCGTCGATCTGGATCATACTGACTGGTTGGGTCATACCCGAGAAAAAATCGGTTGGGAGAAAGCCCATGTGTTTCGTGCCGACAAACCAGCCATTTGTGCCGATCCCACGCCACCGGCAACTGTCCTAGAACATGCCGCGGCTATCGGAGCCGACCTGTGGCTTTTTGGCCGAGACTTCAACTACTCGGGTGACCGCCAACAGTGGGCTTTTGCAGGGCGCCAGGGCCGGCGCAATGCACTGGCTTATCCTGCCTTAAGGGGCGCCAATCAACTGTTAAATGCCGCTGGTGCGCTGGCAGCCATCGAAAGCACCCGTCATTTGCTGCCGGTCACTCAGCAAGCGGTCCGCATCGGGCTTTTGCAAGCCGCCTTGCCAGGACGATTCCAGATTTTGCCGGGACAGCCCATGGTCATTTTGGACGTGGCGCACAACCCGCATGCGGCTGCTGTTTTAGAAAAGAATCTCGGCAACATGGGGTTTCATCCCTACACCTATGCTGTGTTCGGGATGATGGGTGACAAAGCCGTTGATGAGGTCATTAAACACTTGGCGCCACGCTTTGATCGTTGGTTTTGCACCTCGCTGCCGACTGAACGCGCCATTTCGGGTTCTGATTTGAAGTCCCGCGTTCAATCAGTGCTTGCCAATACCAAAGTAGAGATTGATCCAGCGCCCACAGCTGAGTCCTTTGATAACCCCCAAGCGGCATTCGAAGCGGCCTGTCAGCTTGCCCAACCGGATGATAGAATCGTGGTGTTTGGATCGTTCTTAACTGTCGCCGGGGTTTTACCCAAAGCCACTCGCCGGTCGAATGGTTGACTAATTTCTCGCATCCATAAGGTCAGGTCATGGGTTTGTTTTCCAAAAAAGAAGCGGGATCACCGCGGCGTCAAGCCGCGAGACCACGGCCCTCCGTTTCTAGTGAGGCCCAAGCGGCTTCATTACGCGTTAAGGCCAGGCGCCGCTTGACGGGTGCTGTGGCCTTGGTGCTGGCTGTTGTCATTGTTTTGCCGATGCTATTGGACGGCGAACCAGAACCGATACCCAGTGGCATCAACATCACCATCCCCAGCAAAAGCCAGCCCCTCGAACCTTTGAAACCCGCGGCCATTGAAACGCCGGTCTTGGCGGGTACGGACACCCAGGCGTTAACCAGCGAGCCAGCACCAACAACCCCAAAAACACCAAAAACACCAGCAACACCAGCCACACCGGTTACCCCCGCCGCATCAACACCGCCGGCATCTGAGACAAGACGCACTGACGATGGTAGCCGTGCGCTAGCTTTATTGGAGGGTCGATCGCCCGGTGCAGCAGCCCAAACCAGCGCGACCGGTCAGTTCGTTGTGCAAGTCGCCTCATACAGTACGCAAGAGGACGCTCAATCGCGACGCGACAAGCTCAGGGGCGAGGGCGTCTCTAATGCTTTCGTTGAGCAGGGATCCATTGAAGGTAAAAACGTGTTCCGTCTTCGCGTGGGGCCTTTTGTGTCTAGGGATGCCGCCCAGGCCGCCCAGACCCGACTGCGCACGCTGGGTTACAACAACGGCTTTATCACAACGAAGTGACTGCTTTTGACTTCACTTTGCTCGGCATCATAGGCACTTCGATGCTGCTCGGTGTTTGGCGTGGTTTGATCAAAGAATTAATGTCTTTAGTGGCTTTCGGTTTGGCTTTTTTAGCGGCCATCTGGTGGGGGCCTGACTTATCATCGATTGGCGTGCTGAATTGGGTCAAGCACGACTATTTAAAGCTTGGCATTGCCTACGCTTGTCTTTTTATTGCGACGCTTTTGGCGGTTGGAATACTAAACATGGCACTAGCGGCAATGATTAAAAGCACGGGGCTCTCGCCAGCTGATCGCGGTTTGGGTGCTGTTTTCGGATTATTAAGGGGCATCCTTCTATTGCTTGTTTTGGTGACGATTGCCGGCTATACACCCTTGATCGAAGAGCCGTGGTGGCGAAATGCCATGTTTTCTAAGCAAATGGTCGGTGTTATTCAGCAGATCAAGCACCGAATGCCTGAACCCATCGACCAATGGTTACCGTACTAATTATTTTAGACATCCAATTGTTTTATCAAAATTTACCTGGACCATAAGTCCAATACTTGGGATTCATTATGTGTGGCATTGTTGGTGTTGTCGGACGTGGACTGGTCAATCAGTTGATTTATGACAGTTTGTTACTGCTGCAGCACAGGGGGCAAGATGCCGCTGGCATTGCCACCTCTGATGGCAATCACTTCAATATGTTCAAAGGGCACGGCTTGGTGCGAGATGTTTTTCGTACCCGTAGCATGCGTTCCTTGCCTGGCTTTAGCGGTATTGGTCAGGTCCGTTACCCAACGGCTGGCTCAAGTGACAGTGCAGAAGAGGCGCAACCTTTTTACGTTAATGCGCCGTTTGGACTGACTTTTGCGCACAATGGAAACCTCACCAACTGGCTTGAGCTTCGTGAGTCATTGTTTCGCGTTGATCAGCGTCACATCAACACCAACTCTGATTCGGAGGTCTTGCTCAATGTCTTGGCTCACGAGCTACAAAGAGCAGCCAATGGGGTGAGTTTGGATGAGGATGCCATATTCCGGGCAGTGACGGCATTACACAGCCGCGTCAAGGGCGCTTACGCTGTTGTGTCGCAAATCTCAGGCTACGGCCTGCTTGCCTTTCGTGACCCGCACGGTATTCGGCCGCTGTGCTTAGGACGTTTTGAATCCCCTGAAGGCACCGAATGGATGGTGGCTTCAGAGTCTGTGGCACTAGAAGGCTCCGGATTTGCGTTTGTTCGAGATGTTGAGCCTGGCGAAGCCATATTCATTTCGTTAGATGGCAAGCTTTCGAGCCAACTGTGCGGCCCTAACGTGCCGTTTGCACCCTGTATCTTTGAATACGTCTATTTCGCTCGACCAGACTCAGTCTTAAGTGGTGTTTCAGTCTACGGTGCCCGGCTACGCATGGGCGAATACTTGGGCGACAAACTGGCTCGCTCGATCCCACTTGGGGACATCGACGTGGTGATGCCTGTGCCTGACTCATCAAGACCGGCTGCAATGCAATTGGCCTCTCGACTTAATTTGGAGTATAGAGAAGGTTTGATCAAAAACCGCTATGTGGGAAGAACTTTCATCATGCCCGGCCAAGCGATTCGTAAAAAGTCTGTTCGCCAAAAGTTGAACACGATCGGGCTCGAATTCAAAGGTAAAAACGTCTTGCTGGTCGATGATTCTATTGTCCGCGGAACGACGAGCCGTGAAATCGTTGAAATGGCTCGTGCAGCAGGTGCCAATAAGGTTTACATGGCTTCAGCCGCGCCACCCGTGCGCTATCAAAATGTTTATGGTATCGACATGCCAACGCAAGATGAGCTGATTGCCACTGGGCGTGATGATGAAGAAATCGCTCGGATTATTGGTGCCGACGCGCTGATTTACCAAGACATTGAAGACATGAAGAAGTCCATTTCTGATTTAAACCCCAAGCTGACAAACTTTGACACCTCGTGCTTCACTGGTGAGTATGTGGCTGGCGACATCACCCCCGAATACTTGGCCCGAATTGCCATCCCACGTGATGGCCCAGAGCGCGGAACGGGTCTGCAATTCAACTTGGGGTTTGCTGCCAACGATAACCAATAGTTTTTTGCAGCCAAAAGCAATTTGGTCTGTTGCGATTGGAGACGGACATGGCGTTTAAAAATTTATTTCCTCGACTGATGAAGCTTGCAGGGTTTGGGTTTGGGTTAGGGCTTTTGGCATCAGTGAGTGGGAACGCAGGCGCTCAAGTGAGCGTGACCGTGACCAAATACTTACCAGAGGCCGTTGTGGTCGCGCCCAACGTTTATGCCATCATTGGCCCTCTAGACCAACGCAGTAAGCTCAATGCCGGTTTGAACGCCAACTACGGCTTTGTTGAGACGCCATCAGGCGTTATTCTGATTGACAGCGGTCCCAGTGATTATGCCGCTGCCTTAATCGAAGACGCCATTAAAAAAGTCACGGCCAAACCAGTCAAGTGGATTTTAAACACTGGTTCGCAGGACCACCGTTGGCTTGGTAACGGCTACTTTAGGCAACGTGGGGCTGTGATCCACGCCATGGCACCCACCGTTGACACGCAACGCGAGTATGCGGCACAACAAATTGAAGGGATGAAACGCTACGTGGGTGAACAGATGGCCGGCACATCACCAATACACGCGCAGAAAATTCATGCCGACCCACAAGCCGCACTGGTCATTGACGGCACTGAGATAGAGTGGTTTGCCACTGACGCTCATTTTCCAGGCGACACCATGATTTACTTGCCACAGTCGTCTGTGGTTTTTACCGGCGATTTGGTTTATGTCGATAGGCTTTTGAGTGTTCATCCCCAGTCGAGTGTTCGTGCGGCAGCGCTCGCTTTTGAGGCGTTAACCCAATTAGCACCCACCCAATTGGTACCGGGTCATGGACGGGTAACCAATTTGGCTCAAGCAAAAGCCGAAACTGGGGACTACTACCAATTCTTGATCGAAAATATTGGCACAGCCGCCCAAGACATGTTGCCAATGACTGAGACAGTGGACCAATTTGAAGCACCCGCTGCGTTTATGCACCTGCAAAATTTCAGTGATCTACACCGCGCCAACATGAGCCGTGTCTTTTTGGATTTTGAGGCAAACCCTTAAAGACGCCCTCGACGCTTGAACATCTGTCTCTCATTCGAACGCCATGACGTCACCAGCATAACGAGGCCGTACACAGCGTAGAGTAAAAAAAGTGACAGTCCCCATGCGGCATAATCAACGCCCAAGACACGAACACTGGCGTCCAAACAAGTGGCATAAATACCAAAAAGCCATGGTGCTAGGGCCTCTAGACCGCTGCCGCTGATCACACGATCCGCAAATGACTGATCACAACTGAATGCCTTCGCTGCGACTGTTATCTGATGCCAAGCCACCGCAATGCCTGCAAATGCCGTCACCACGATCAAACCCCAGTTCAATAAACGCCATCGGCGAAAGGCTGAGCCCAATAGGCCCAGTAGGGCAAATGCAGCAATCAAGACAAATAACACGCGCTGCAAAATGCACCAAGAGCAGGGCGCCATGTCCAGCATGTGTTGGCTAAACAGGGCCACACCAAGGGCGGCAAGCGCGGTTATCAAAACCACTAAAAAACTGTTTTTGCTATGCAGCATGGGCAAGCTCTTGGCTTAGCGCGTCTGAAACCGCACGCTCAAATTGACGTTGCTTTCGTGGTTGGTTCAAGGCTTCACCACTGATCACAAAGACGTCTTCAATACGTTCGCCAAGCGTCATCACTTTAGCGGTTAACACTGAGACATTAAACTCAACGAAAACGCGCGCCACATCGGCAAGTAAGCCAGGGCGGTCTGAGGCCACGATCGCTAGGCGCCAGTGTTTGCTGCCTTCGTCGGGCTGAATCTCCACCATGGGGGCTACTGGAAAAGCGCGCGACAAGCGCGACACACGCGGATGCCCCGTTTTGATGGCAAGCGCGCCAGCACCGTTGTCCGTTTGAAGGAACTCTCGCAATTCGTGTTCGATCAGGGCTGTCAAAGCGCGCAGGTCCCTTTGCCCCGCAGCCGGTAGGACCACAAAACTATCGAGTGCAAAGCCGTGTCGGGTGGTGTGAATTCGAGCATCCAAAACGCCAAGATTTTTCGAGCCCAAATAAGCACAAATGTTTGAGAAAAGATCTTTTTTGTCATGGGTATAGACCATGATTTGTAAGCTTTCGGTGGTGCCGACGGGACGCGCTTTGACGACCACGCTTTCGGGACTAACTTGATAATGCAAGTGGCGTGTGTGCCAAGCAATGTCGGGTGCATCGTGGCGCAAAAAGTAGGCGATGTCTAATTTTTCCCAAAATGCTTGTCGATGCTCGTCAAGTAACCCTGTCAACCGAGTCAACCGCGTTGCCTCTTCTATGCGTTGCTGCAACACTGTTTTGGCTGATGCCATTTCCCCACCAAGGGCAGCACGGGTTAGCCGGTACAAGTCCTCGAGCAGCTTGCCTTTCCAAGTGTTCCAAACTTTGGGGCTCGTGCCCCGAATGTCGGCGACAGTCAGCAGGTAGAGGGCAGTCAATTGGCGCATTGACCCCACTTGCTGAGCGAAGTTTTGAATCACAACAGGGTTAGAAAGGTCTTGCTTTTGTGCCACCTGTGACATCAGTAAGTGACTTTTAACCAAAAACACAATCAGCGCTGTGTCTTCTTTGCTTAATCCGTGCTCGCGAGCAAATCGCTTGACTTCGACGGCGCCGAGTTCTGAGTGATCACCGCCACGACCTTTTGCGATGTCGTGAAACAGTGCCGCCACATAAAGCAACCAATGCTTATCCAAATTGGCAATCAAATCTGAGGCTAACGGATATTCTTGAGCATGCTCGGGCATGGTGAAGCGTCGCAAGTTGCGAATGACCTGTAACGTGTGCTGGTCGACCGTGTACACATGAAACAGGTCGTGCTGCATTTGACCCACCACCCGCCTGAAGGCTGGCAAATAGCGCGGCAAAACGTTGAGCATTGTCATCCGGCGTAAGGCGTGAACAATGCCTTCAGGCTGTTGCAAAATAGACAGAAACAAGGCTTTGTTCGTTGGATCACGCCGAAACGCCGCATCAATGCGTGTGCGTGCGTGCCAGATGGCTCGCAAAGCTTTGGCAGAAATCCCCGTCAGCTCGGGATGTTGTTGCATCACCAAAAAGGCTTTCAGCAGAAGATGAGGGTGCTGTTCAAAGACCGCTTCATCTTCGATTTCCAAACGCGACTGGCGATTAAAGAAATAACCTTCGGCATCAAGTGGCAACAAATGTGCCCCGGGCGCTTCAAACAGTTTCGCTTGAATACTCTCGACCAGAACGGTGTTTAATTGAGTGACCAATCGAGCTGCCCAGTAATAGCGCTGCATCAATATTTCGCTGGATCGGCGATTGTGCGCGGGCAAAATGTCATAGGCTTGTGCCAAGCTGTTTTGGAGGTCAAACACCAACCGATCTTCACGGCGCCCAGCAAGCAAATGCAACTCAATACGTAAACGCTTAAACGCCAATTCGGCTTTTTTAAGATCGCGTGCCTCAATGGACGTTAGTAAACTGCTGCGAGAAAGCTGCGTCCAGTTGCTACCAAAGCCCGCCGCCTTGGCCATCCACCGAATAACCTGCAAGTCGCGTAAACCACCGGGCGACTCTTTGCAATTGGGTTCAAGTGAGTAGGGGGTGTCTTGGTATCGCGCATGTCGTTGCCGCATTTCAGTCAATTTGGCTTTAAAGAAAACTTGTTCATCTAAAGCCGAAATTAAAGCTGTGTTGAATTGGTTAAATAGACTGCGTCGACCCGCGATAAATCGGCTTTCCAGTAGGGAAGTCTGAACGGTGATGTCCGCATCAGCCTCAATCAAACACTCCTCAAGCGTACGAACGCTGTAGCCTGGTTCAATCCCTAGGTCCCAGAGTGCGGCCACCAGCTCACTGAGCGTGGCTTGATCTTTCTCGCTAGCAGGCTGCGCGAGCAAGATCAAAAGATCGACATCTGAAAAAGGGTAGAGCTCTCCGCGACCATAGCCACCGACAGCAGCCAGGGTGGCCCCTTTGGGAAGCGGATGAATTCGGAGAAGACCGCGCAAAGCATCGTCTGTTGCACGACGCAGGTCGTTTAAAAATCTGTCTGGTACTGGTTGCAACCTAAAAGCGGTAACTGCGTCGTCTCGCTTGGACGCTAAGACTTGGCGCAAATCGCTGAAGGCTGGCGCTAGATTCATACGTGTGGCTGGGCCAACAGGTTGGGTTTTGCCGGCATACCGTCTGAAATGGTGAGGACCTCAACACCGGTTTCAGTCACCAAGACCGTGTGTTCCCATTGAGCCGATAAGCTGTGGTCGCGTGTCACCACCGTCCAGCCGTCTGACAATTGACGGATTTCTCGTCTACCCGCGTTAATCATGGGTTCGATGGTGAAAATCAGACCAGGCTCTAGAACTTGACCCGCCTTGGGCCGGCCATAATGCAGTATTTGAGGCTCTTGATGAAACTTCGTGCCGATGCCATGCCCGCAGAACTCACGCACCACCGAGTAGCCCTTCGATTCAGCATGTTGTTGAATCGCATGACCAATATCGCCTAGCGTTTGGCCCGGTTTGACTTGTTCGATGCCAAGCCACATACACTCGAAGGTGGTTTCGGTTAGCCGTTTGGCTTGAATGGAGGGCTCACCCACAAAATACATACGGCTGGTGTCGCCAAACCAACCCTCTTTGATGATTGTCACGTCAATGTTGACAATATCACCGGCTTTTAAAACCTTTGCACCGGGTATACCGTGGCAAACCTGGTGGTTAACCGACGTACAAATGGCACCGGGAAATGGCGGGTAGCCCGGTGGGGCGTAGCCAACGGTTGCTGACTCAACCTTTAAAACATCTGATATGAATGCAAGCGTTAAACGGTCAAGCTCCCCGGTAGATACACCCGGTGTGACAAAAGGCGTCAGGTAATCCAGCACTTTTGCAGCATCGCGGCAAGCAGCGCGCATATTATCGAGGTCTTGGGGGTCTGTAACGAGGGGCATCGGCGCAATTCAATCAGAGTGGTTATAGGGTTTGGCGAAAGCTTAAACGACAAAATACGCTCGAACTTGAGACTTTGCCCAGAAAACAGTTAGAATTATAGGCTTTCCCATGATTTCAGCCGCAAAAACTAGGCTGCTACCGTGGGAATAGCGGTGATATCGGGTGTCTTTCATCATTGCTTTGTTGTTGGTTTTAAAAGCTCAACACCTTTGATGATACAAGACGAATGGTGTCGCCAAATCGCGCGCTGTTGCACCAGGGTGCTGGCATTTGTCAGTGCAGCAACAGTGCTAGAACCAACCCTTGGAGATTTAAATGTCGTTAATGCGCGAAATGTTAGAAGCGGGTGTGCACTTTGGCCACCAAACGCGGTATTGGAACCCCAAAATGGCACCTTACATTTTTGGGCACCGCAATAAAATTCATATTATTAACCTTGAGCAGACTGTCGTTAAATACACAGAAGCCATTAAGTTCGCGCGTTCAATTTCAGCTAAAAATGGCAATGTGATGTTCGTCGGCACCAAGCGTGCAGCGCGCGATATCATTGCTGAGCAAGCCGCACGCTGTGGCATGCCTTACGTTGACAGCCGTTGGCTCGGTGGCATGTTGACCAACTTTAAGACAGTCAAGAGCTCAATCAAGCGGTTGAAAGACATGGAAGTGATGGCCGCTGACGGCGCCCTCGAGCGCATGTCAAAGAAAGAGGGATTGATGTTTGAGCGCGAGATGACCAAGCTCAACAAGTCAATTGGCGGTATTAAAGACATGAACGGTTTGCCTGCCGCTATCTTTATGATCGATGTCGGATACCACAAGATTGCCGTCGCAGAGGCGCACACGTTGGGTATTCCTGTGATCGCCGTTGTTGATACGAATCATTCTCCTGACGGCATTGATTTCGTTATTCCTGGCAACGATGACTCAGCAAAAGCCATCACCTTGTACGCCAGCGGCATGGCTGATGCTGTTCTCGAAGGGCGCCAACAAAGCCTTAATGGTTTGGTTGAAAGCATCGCTGAAGGCGAAGAATTCGTTGAGCTTCAAGAAGACGCCGGCCAACAGCAGGCCTAAGTCGTTGACACTATCCCGTGCTTAACGGCACGGGATTTAAAAATTACTTAGGGCAGGGTGCCTTTCATGGTGTTCTGCGCGACTTGTGAATAAACACGGAGCAAATATGGCTGAAATTACCGCCGCAATGGTCAAAGCATTGCGTGAGAAAACAGACGCACCCATGATGGAATGCAAAAAAGCACTAACCGAGGCTGACGGCGATCTCGTGCGTGCCGAAGAGGTATTACGCGTCAAACTTGGCAGCAAAGCCAGCAAGGCTGCGTCACGCGTAACCGCAGAAGGACTGATTGGTTTAACGATTGATGCTTCTGGCAAGACTGGCGCCATCGTTGAGATCAACTGCGAGACCGATTTCGTTGCAAAGAACGATGATTTCATCGGCTTTGCCCAGACCATGGCCCATTTGGTCATGACTCAGAGCCCAATCGATGTGGCTGCACTATCAGCACTTTCAATGGGCGACGGGACCGTTGAATCAACGCGCACAGCGCTTGTTGGCAAGATTGGTGAGAACATCTCCATTCGCCGATTCAAACGCATGACCACAGATCACTCGCTCGCAAGCTACGTCCATGGCGGCAAGATCGGTGTGATCGTTGAATTTGCAGGAGCTGAAGAGGTGGGTAAAGATCTCGCCATGCATATTGCTGCCACTAAGCCGCGCGCTATCGACGAGACCGGTGTGCCCGAAGCGGATAAGGAAATCGAGCGTTCAGTTGCCCGTCAAAAGGCCGCTGAGTCAGGAAAGCCGCCTGAAATAGTCGAGAAGATGGTTGAAGGCTCTGTCCAAAAATACCTGAAAGAAGTCGCTTTGTTATCACAACTATTTGTCAAAAACGACAAACAAACCATTGCTCAGATGTTAAAAGACAAGGGCGCTTCGGTTCAGGCCTTTGAAATGTATATCGTGGGCGAAGGTATTGAGAAAAAAGTGTCGGACTTTGCGGCAGAGGTTGCTGCTGCCGCTTCTGGGAATGCTTAATTTATAAGCAAATCCCGTTCGATTAAAGACTTTTGCCCAGCTGGTTTCTCTTATTTAGACCTAGCGGACTGCAACGACCATGGCGTCTAGCAGTCCGTTTTTTATGTTGCAACTCACCTTTAGTGATAATCGTTCGCCGATATGGCGATCGTATCGTTTAAACTGATTAAAACAAACCAGCCATAAAAGGATTCGAATATGTCAGGCCATCGTCATAAAAGAGTCTTGTTAAAACTTTCCGGCGAAGCCCTCATGGGCGACGATTCGTTTGGCATCAATCGCGCGACGATTGTCCGAATGACCGAGGAAGTCAGCGCTGTTGCCCATCTTGGCGTACAACTAGCCATCGTTATCGGGGGCGGTAATATCTTCCGGGGCGTCGCACCCGGTGCCCAGGGCATGGACCGCGCGACGGCTGACTACATGGGTATGATGGCTACCGTGATGAACGCGCTAGCCTTACAAGATGCGCTAAAGCACCAGTCCATTGATGCCCGAGTTCAGTCTGCACTCAATATTGAACAGGTTGTCGAGCCCTACATCCGCCCCAAAGCACTGCGTTACCTCGAAGAGGGTAAAGTGGTGATTTTTGCTGCTGGCACAGGCAATCCCTTTTTTACGACAGACACCGCCGCGGCCCTTCGTGGGGCAGAAATCGGGGCTGAAATCGTGCTGAAGGCAACCAAAGTTGACGGCATTTACAGCGCTGACCCAAATAAAGATCCTTCAGCGACACGTTACGGTCGCATTAGTTTTGATGAGGTTATTGTGCGTCGGCTTGAGATCATGGATGCCACGGCATTTGCTTTGTGTCGTGACCAAAAACTGCCCATCCGTGTTTTCTCCATCAATAAACCGGGTGCGCTTGGTCGTGCGGTTAACGGTGAAGACGAAGGTACATTGGTACACGTGTAGTCGATCACTTTAGTTTGCGCAGTCAGTATTTTTTTAGGAATTGTTGAAATGATCGTTCAAGAAATGTACTCATCAACACAAGCGAAAATGTCTAAATCGCTTGATGCTTTGAAATCAACGCTTTCAAAGATCAGAACGGGACGGGCTCACACGGGTATCCTGGATCACGTTGAAGTTGAGTATTACGGCGCCATGACGCCGCTTAGCCAAGTGGCCAATGTGAATTTGGTTGATGCGCGAACGCTCGCCGTTCAGGTTTGGGAAAAGTCGATGGCTGGTGCCGTTGAAAAAGCCATCCGCGAATCTGACCTTGGATTAAATCCACAAGGCATGGGCGAGACCATTCGCGTCCCGATGCCAGCGCTGACCGAGGAGCGCCGTCGCGATCTGACCAAGGTGGTGCGAAGCGAAGGTGAGGATAGCAAAGTGGCCATGCGCAATTTGCGTCGCGCAGCCAATGATGCTTTGAAGAAATTGGTAAAAGACAAAGACATTTCGGAAGATGATGAGCGCCGGGCTCAAGAGCGTGTTCAAAAGTTAACCGATCAGTTTGTCACCGATATTGATCAGATGGTTACTGACAAAGAAGCTGAAATCATGAAGGTTTGAAGGACAATACCTTTTGAAACTTGTCAGCTCAACTCAAGAAATTCCTAGCGTATCCGCTTTGCCTGCGCACGTTTGTATCATCATGGATGGTAACGGGCGGTGGGCGGTGAATCGCCTCCTTCCAAGAACAGCCGGTCACGTTAAGGGTGTTGGGACCGTTCGTAAGATCGTTGCGGCTTGCCTGAAAAATAACATGTCACATTTAACCCTGTTCGCGTTTAGCTCTGAGAACTGGCGGCGCCCCGAGGACGAGGTTTCACTTTTGATGAGACTGTTCGTACAAGCACTCGATCGCGAAGTGGCTCGACTGAAAAAGGAAGGCGTTAGATTGCGTGTGGTGGGCGACCTTGCAAAGTTTGACCCAAAGCTTCAAGCCATGATCGAGCATGCGCAAAAAACGACTGCGACAAACGACAAGTTGCACCTCACGATCGCGGCCAATTACGGTGGTAGGTGGGATATCTTGCAAGCCACCAAATCAATGCTTAGAGGCTCGCCTGAGCTTGCCCAAGAACCTGAATCAATTACCGAGGAGACGTTAAAGTCTCACTTGTGCATGAGCTGGGCGCCTGAGCCCGATTTATTTATCAGAACCGGTGGCGAACAGCGCGTGTCGAATTTCTTGATTTGGCAACTGGCTTATACAGAACTCTACTTTACCGATTGTCTGTGGCCAGATTTCGCAGAATCCGATCTGCAAGAGGCCTTTGATTGGTATCAGGCGCGAGAGCGACGCTTTGGTCGAACAAGCGCTCAACTGCCCACCAAGCAACCCGTGGGTTAATCGATGCTAGCCCAACGCGTGATCACCGCTATCGTATTGTTGGCGATTCTGGTTTTGGCCCTGTCGGTCCAATCCAAGTGGCCTCTCTTGGTGTTTATGAGCCTTACGGTTGCTGCTGGGGCCTATGAGTGGATCAAACTCACCTTACCCGATCGCCTGAGTCTGGCTTGGGTGAGTGCAATGGTGCTTTTGGCATTGACCCTCATACAGGGTTGGCAGTGGCAAGTCGAGCCGCCAATGGTTTGGTCTATTTGGCACGTCTGCGTCTCTTTGACCGCCTTTGTATGGTTGTTTGTCATCCCCTTCGTTACATTTTCAGTCAAAAGCACGAAACACCTGAAAAAGTGGGCGCTTTTTGCACCCATTTGTTTGTTCGCCACTTGGGGGGTACTGGGGCTGACTTGGATACAGTCTGGGGCTTGGGCGCTGATTTCTTTGCTGACCATTGTCTGGATTGCCGATATCTTTGCCTATTTTGGTGGTCGTCAATTTGGTCGCCGCAAACTGGCGCCCGCTATCAGTCCGGGCAAGACCAGAGAAGGCGCGCTGATCGGTATCGTCGGCGTGGTACTTTGGATGTTGGTCTCATCGCAATGGGCCGGCAGTTACGCCGCTAATGTGCTTAATCAATGGGGCTTTTTGGGGCTTGTTTTGGCGGGATGTTTGCTGGGTTCAATTTCCGTTTTGGGTGACTTATTCGAATCTTTACTCAAGCGTTGTGCTGGGGTGAAAGATTCAGGACGTTTACTTCCAGGGCATGGTGGCGTTTACGACCGGGTTGACGCTGTGGTGGCTGTTGTGCCGGTCGCCTTTTTACTTGTTAGTGATTTTTGGTATTGATGACACAAAAAAATATCACCATTCTTGGTTCAACAGGCTCCATCGGTCAAAGTACGATCGATGTGGTGTTGCGTCATCCCGATAGATTCCGTATCCACGCGCTCAGCGGCCATCGCCGCATGGCGAAGTTGGCTGAACAAGCCATCCAAACACGCCCCGATTGTGTTGTCGTGCCTGACGACGCTGCCGCTGAAGCTTTTAAACAGTTTTTTGGTCTTGGGCAGCCGCGACCTGAAATTAGAGTCGGTAAACAAGCCCTTGCGCAAACGGCGGCGGATCGAGAAACAGACATGGTGATGGCGGCCATCGTCGGCATTGCAGGCCTACCTGCCGCGTTGGCAGCGGCATGCGCGGGTAAGCGTGTGATGTTGGCCAACAAAGAGGCTTTGGTCGCGGCAGGCGCGCTCTTTATGGATGCCGTTAAAACGCATCATGCCGAACTGCTGCCAATTGACAGTGAACACAATGCGATTTTTCAATGCCTGCCAACCGCTGGACAATCTTTGGCCTGCTTACAGCCCGCTGGTGGTGTCGATCGTATTATCCTGACGGCATCGGGTGGCCCTTTTAGAACTTGCCCCCTTGATGTTTTGTCTGACGTCACGCCTGAACAGGCGTGTGCTCATCCGAACTGGGATATGGGTCAAAAAATATCAGTGGATTCGGCCACCATGCTCAACAAGGGGCTTGAAGTCATTGAGGCGCACTGGTTGTTCGCCATGCCTGCTGATCGAATCGATGTCGTTATTCACCCCCAAAGTGTGATTCACTCAATGGTGCAGTACCATGATGGATCAGTACTGGCTCAAATGGGTAATCCTGACATGCGCACACCCATTGCTTATGCGTTGGGCTTTCCAGATCGAATCCAAGCCGGTGTTGCCGGGTTAGATTTGGTTGCGCTAGGGCAGCTCGAGTTCGATGCCGTGCAAGTGGATCGCTATCCTTGTCTTACCCTGGCTTATGAGGCGTTGCGTCAAGGTCAATCGAGCTGCATTGCATTAAATGCGGCCAATGAGGTTGCCGTGGCTGCCTTTCTTGAGCGTAGACTGCCATACTTAAGTATCGCGCAGGTCATTGAAAAAACCCTCCAATGGGAGGCCAGTCAACCGCAGTCTTCGGTTTCAAGCTTAGAGGACGTCATGCATCGAGACCAACAAGCCCGAACCTTTGCGCAAGTGCTTTGTCTAAGCGTTGGTTCTTCTCCCTCAGCGAGTGCTTAACGCATGATCACCACCATCCTATCCTTTTTATTTGCGCTTGGTATTCTCATCACTTTTCATGAGCTTGGACATTACTGGGCGGCTCGGCGCTGTGGCGTCAAGGTTCTACGATTCTCTGTCGGCTTTGGTAAACCGCTGTGGCGCCGTGTTGATAAAAATGGCACCGAATGGGCCGTGGCCGGTATTCCATTGGGCGGTTACGTCAAGATGCAAGACGAACCTGCGCCAGATGCTGATCCAACGTCCCCCAAAACTGATTTTTCCAGCCAACCGGTGCGAAACCGCTTTTTTATTGTGGCGGCGGGACCCATTGCCAATTTTATTTTGGCGGCTTTTCTCTATGCGGGACTGAGCTGGGTTGGTAGCGAAGAGCCTGCGCCGATTTTGGCTGCGCCAATCGCTAACAGCGCTGCGCAAATGGCGGGTATACAAGCCGGTGATCGTGTTGTTTCAGTCGATGGCCAAGCGGTCACGTCATGGCGCGATGTGCGCTGGCAAATGCTCGATCAAAGTGTCTCTGGCGGCAGGGTCGATTTAACGGTAGATCGTTATGACCGAATGATGCCGATCACGTTGATATTGCCTGTCTCAGGTGCAGAACCTGAAACAGATGCCTTGGCGCTTGCTGGTATTGGTTTAGACACGGGGCTGCCTCAGATCGGACAAGTGCAGTCTGATGGCGCCGCCGCTGCAGCGGGTCTTCAGACGGGTGACATTGTCCAATCCATTGGCTCATTGCAGGATCCCAATGTTCGCCAAATGATCGAACTGGTTCAAATAAGTGCGGGCGAGGCGCTACCCTTGACCATCAATCGGGCGGGCGCACTTTTGAACGTGTCTGTTGTGCCGCAATCTTCATTGACCGACGACGGGCAAACGGTGGGACGGATTGGTGTTTTGCTGGGATCTGATGTGTCCATGGTGACCGTGCAGCACGGCCCCATCGATAGTCTTTGGCAAGGCAGCGTTCGAACCTTTGAGACCGCCTGGTTTTCTTTAAAAATGCTGGGCAAAATGGTGACGGGTGCTGTTTCCTGGAAAAACATCAGTGGGCCTGTGACGATTGCTGACTACGCAGGGCAAACCGCACGCGTTGGTTTGGCCTCGTACATCGCATTTATTGCGTTGGTTAGTGTCAGCATTGGCGTCTTAAACCTGTTACCTATCCCCATGCTTGACGGTGGTCATCTGATGTTTTACGTGATCGAAATGGTTCGCGGCAAACCCGCGCCTGCCAAGTGGCTGGAGGTCGGGCAAAGGGCAGGGGTGTTCGTTCTGGCAGGCCTTATGACTTTGGCCATTTTTAACGATCTGACCCGTCTTTTGAGTTAGTCGTATTGTCCCGTAAAATGAAGTCTCGATTTTTAATGCGCCCGTCGGACGGAGAGCTCTCTGCATGCCATCTTTTATTCGCCGCCCAGCCGTGACCCGCCTATTGGCCCCCGTTAGCCTCATGCGTTTGGCTTTTTGGGGCTTTGTTTTGTTGTTTTCCTCCGCGACGCTTGCTTTTAGCCCATTCGTCGTCAAAGACATTCGGGTTGATGGTATTCAACGCACCGAAACCGGTGTTGTGTTTGCCTACATTCCTGTCACGGTGGGTGAGCGTTTTACGCAAGAAATGGCCACAGAGACCATTCGACAGCTCTACGGCACGGGGTTTTTTAGCGACGTTCAAATCAGCACTGACAATAATGTTGTTGTTGTGAGTGTGCGAGAACGGCCTGTGATCGCCTCGGTTTCTTTTACTGGCATGCGCGAATTTGACAGCAAGCAAATCACTGAGTCTTTGCGTCAGGTGGGTTTTGGTGAGGGGCGCATTTTTGATCAAGCCATGCTCGAGCAAGCTGAGCTTGAACTCAAGCAACAATACTTAAGCAAAGGTAAGTATGGCGTAGAGATTACAGCGACCACGACGCCCCTGCCGCGTAACCGTATTGGCGTGAATTTCGATATCTTTGAAGGTTCTATCGCAAAAATCAAAGAAATCAAAATCATCGGCAATGAAGCCTTCACACAAAGTAATCTGCTCGGCTTGATGTACCTGTCCACAAGCGGTTACCTCACGTGGTACACCCAAACAGACAGATACTCCAGTGAAAAACTCGCCGCTGACATGGAGACCATTCGGTCGTATTACCTTGATCGCGGCTATCTCGAGTTCCGGATGGAGACACCACAAGTCACCATTTCGCCGAACCGCGAGGATATCTTCATCACGTTGACGGTAACCGAAGGCAAGCCCTACCAAGTGGAGTCAGTCAATATTGCCGGCAACCTGCTCGGGTTAGACAACGAAATTGAGTCGCTACTCAAAATCAAACCAGGTGAGACTTTTTCTGGCGCCAAAGCCAACGAAACCAGTGTTGCCATCCGCGACTATCTTGGTGGCCTCGGTTACGCCTTTGCCAACGTCAATCCAAACCCTGCACTTGACCGGGAGACTTTGAAAGTCAATCTCACCTTTTTTGTCGATCCCAGCCGACGGGTTTATGTCCGCAAAATTGAAATCACGGGCAATGAGCGCACGCGAGACTCTGTTGCGCGGCGTGAAATTCGGCAACTCGAGTCGGCTTGGTATGACGGTGGGGCCATCAAGTTATCTAGTGATCGGCTCGAAAGATTGGGCTATTTTCAATCTGTGGATGTTTCTACCGAACCAGTGCCCGGTTCAATTGATCAAGTGGATGTCAATGTTGCGGTTCAAGAGCGCCAAACTGGGGCAATCAATTTGGGTATCGGTTACGGTCAAACCGACGGCGTGATCCTGAGCGCAGGGATCTCTGAAGACAACGCTTTCGGCAGCGGGACGGCGCTTAAATTCAGCGTAAACACCAGCCAAGACAGCCGTACGTTTGTGATTTCGCATACGGACCCTTACTGGACGCTAGACGGGGTGAGTCGCAGCACTTCTGTCTTCTATCGTACGGTAACCCCTAGCCTTGATAACCCGGGTAGTTATGAAGTGAAGTCGGCTGGTGGCGGATTAAACTTTGGAATTCCCATCACTGAGTTTGATCGAATTAGCCTTGGTGCTAATTTCGAATCTGATCAAATCGATGTTGACCAGAATTCTCCTGAATCTCCTGAGGCTTACATCCAATACGTAGCCGCTTATGGTGAAAGTACCAATTCAGTTCTCTTTAACCTTGGCTGGGATAAAGACACCCGCGATAGCCTCTTGTACCCAACGAAAGGCAGCTTCGTAAGGCTCGGTGGTGTTGTCGGCACGATGAGTTTGAAGTATTACCTTTTGAGTGCGCAGTACCAGCACTACTTGCCAATAGGCCGCGACTACACACTTGGGTTCAATGCCTTGTTTGATTACGGTGGGGTTTACGGCAGCGACAAGCCTTATCCCGTTATTAAAGATGTCTTTGCGGGTGGTATCGGCACCGTTAGGGGCTACCTCGGAAACTCTTTGGGACCCAAAGATCCAAAGACGGGCACATTCTTAGGTGGCTCCAAACGAATTGTTGCCAACGCCCAGTTTTACTTCCCTTTCCCAGGCACTCAACGTGACCGCACATTGCGTATGTTTGTGTTTGCAGACGCCGGTCAGGTCTATGGTGCGGATGGTGGTGGCAATGATACAAATATCGATTTAGGTGACTTGCGTTACTCTACGGGAATAGGTTTGTCTTGGTTGTCTCCAGTGGGTCCTTTGCAACTTGTTTACGCAAAAGCGCTCAACTCCAAGGAAGGCGATCGGACCCAAGTTTTTCAGTTTCAGGTTGGCACAGCATTCTAGTCACTTAACAGTGGCACAATATGTTGAAATGTCGGCGATTATTTAAAATTAATGGTGAATTAAAAATGGCAGATGTTCAAATGTTCGTCACGAAAACGCTCAATCAGGCGAGCCACGTCCGTTTGGCCTTCTTGGCGCCAGCGGCAATTATCGCATCCGTTTTCTTGGCTGTCGGTTGGTCTAGCAATGTTTTGGCTCAAGCCAAAGCGGTTACGACCAAATCGACTGCTGCCAGTGATACAACAGGCCAAGTGGGTTCGAAAGTCGGCTTCGTTAACACCCAACGCATTTTGCTAGACTCAGCACCTGCCAAAGTCGCTCAAGAAAAAATTGATGCTGAATTCGAAAAACGAAATGCTGAATTACAAAAACTCGTTGCTGACCTGCGTAAACGTGTTCAAGCCTTCGAGAAAGATGCACCGGTTTTGGCTGAAAGTGATCGCAACCGTCGCCAACGTGAGTTGGGCAACCTTGATGCAGACGTGCAGCGCAAGCAACGCGAAATTCAAGAGGATTTCAATCGGCGCCGTAATGAAGAGTTTGCCATCATTATCGAACGCGCCAATGCTACGATTAAAAACATTGCTGAAAGCGAAAACTTTGACTTAATTTTGCAGGATGCCGTGACCGTCAATCCACGAGTGGACATCACTGATAAAGTAATCAAAGCGCTGAACTGAGTCCTTTTGTTTAAGTTTTTTTTCGGTAGCAATATCCCATGCCTGTGATACTTGACGCCGCAAAATCGCCATCGCTTGAGCAACTCTTGCAAGCCATACCAGAGACTCGAGCGCTTGTGACGTCTTGGCATGTCGGTGAGCGGCACGAGGCAACGCATCCCATCCGAGGGATCGGCCCCCTGGGTTCGGCCAGCGTGCATGAAATCTCATTTATTGTTGCCCCAAAATATCAGTCTGAGTTAGAAAAAACTTTGGCGTGTGCCATCATCATGACCGAAGAACTGGCATCGGCCAACGAAGCGGTCTGCCTTGCCAAAGGGTTTGGACAAATTATTTGTCCTCAGCCCTATCTTTTGTACGCTTTGGTTGCCCGATGGTTTGATCAAGCGCGCGAACCAATCCGTCCTGGGGGCATTCACCCAACAGCCATCATTGACCCCACAGCAGACATATCCCCTTTAGCCACCATCGAACCGTATGTAATTGTTGGGGCCAGAACCCGTATCAGTGATGGCGTAGCACTGCGTGCACACACTATTTTGGGTCGTGATTGCAATATCGGTCGAGACACTGTCTTTCACCCTGGCGTGCGCTGCTACGATCGGGTAACCATTGGTGAGCGTGGTCTCATCCATTGTGGCGTTGTTTTGGGTGCTGATGGGTTTGGTTTTGCGCCCAATCCAGCCGCAGGCGTGGGTGCTTGGGGCAAGATTGCACAGCTCGGTGGCGTAAGAATTGGTCACGACGTGGAGATCGGTGCCAACACCACAATAGACCGCGGCGCGCTCGAGGACACTGTGATTGGCAATGGCGTCAAAATAGACAATCAGATCATGATCGCGCACAATTGCCAAATTGGTGACCACACAGCCATGGCGGCCTGTGTTGGTATCGCTGGCTCAACCAAAGTCGGCGCACGCTGCACCATTGGTGGGGCTTCGATGTTGTCTGGCCACTTGGTCATTGGCGACGATGTGCACATCTCGGGGGGTACTGCGATCACCACCAATATCGATACACCCGGTCGTTACACGGGTGTGCTACCAGCAGCACCACATGCCGATTGGCAGCGTAACGCCGCTGTCATGGGGCAGTTGTCAGAGTTGCGCAAACGCCTTCGAAAGTTAGAACGAAGCCAGGTGTCGCCACCAAGCGAAACTTAATATGATCATGGCTGTGCTCGCAGCCAACACCAATCGGCTTTATTTGAATAGAATTTAACGCGAACGCCGTCGTTTGCTCTTATTAGGACGTTTTATGCAACTTGATATCAAAGCCATTCTTGATCAAATCCCGCATCGCTATCCGATGCTTCTTGTCGATCGGGTTTTGGATATGGTTCCTGGCAAATCCATTCATGCCATCAAGAATGTCACGATTAACGAACCATTTTTTACCGGGCACTTCCCGCAACGCCCCGTCATGCCAGGCGTCCTGATTCTAGAAGCAATGGCGCAAGCCGCTGCCATTTTTTCTTTTGCTGACGAAACAGGTCTTAAAGCGTCAAACGAAGAGTTGCTCTACTACTTTGTTGGCATTGATGGCGCACGCTTTAGACGCCCAGTCGTGCCTGGGGATCAGTTGCACTTGGAAGTCGTGGCTGAGCGATTGAGCCGCAAAATTTGTAAATACCAGGCCATCGCCAAGGTAGACGGACAAGAGGTGGCAAGCGCGAAACTGATGTGTGCCATTCGTCCAGCGAGCGCTCAATGACAATAAACATCCATTCGACGGCTATCGTCGATTCAGCAGCGCAATTGCATGAAAGCGTCACTGTTGGGCCCTATGCCATTATTGGACCTGATGTCACGATTGATGCTGGTAGTTCAATTGGTCCCCACTGCATTATCGATGGACACACGACCATCGGGCGTGACAACACGTTTTATCGCTTTTGCAGCATTGGTGGCATGCCTCAAGACAAAAAATACGCCGGCGAGCCCACCCGCCTTGAAATTGGTGATCGCAACATGGTACGTGAGTACGTCACCATAAACACAGGCACCACACAAGACGTGGGTGTCACCCGAATCGGATCAGAGAACTGGATCATGGCTTACGTCCACATCGCGCATGACTGCCAAGTGGGCAGTCATGCGATCTTGGCCAACGGTGTACAAATGGGTGGGCATGTTCATATCGGTGACTGGGCTATCGTGGGTGGTTTAGCGGCCATACACCAGTTCGGTAAGGTCGGTGCTCACAGTATGGTCGGCGGATCTAGCGCGCTGCACATGGATGTGCCACCGTTTGTGATGGGATCAGGCAACCCCTGCGTACCTGTTGGGATCAATGCGGAAGGATTAAAGCGCCGCGGGTTTACGCCAGAAGCCATTTCGGCATTGCGCGATGGCTACAAGACCATCTACCGTCGGGGTTTGTCGCTTGATCAAGCCCGCGCGCAGATCAGAGCGCGGCAAGAGGCTGAGCCGGCAATCGCAACAGTGCTTGAAACTTTACTTTGTTTCTTAGACAGCAGCACTCGGGGCATCATTCGTCCATGACGCTGCGTTTGGGCCTTGTCGCAGGTGAACCCTCTGGCGATCTGATTGCCGCAAAAGTTCTTCAGGGCATCAAACAAGCGTGCCCAGATCTTTCGGCCCATGGCATTGGCGGGCCACAACTCAAAGCCGCTGGGCTTGACATCTGGGAGCCGATGAATGCGTTATCCGTGTTTGGCTATGTCGATGCCCTGAAAAGTCTACCGCGTTTGCTTTCAATCTACCGTCATGTCAGCCAACGATGGTTGAAGGAGTCTCCAGAGCTCTTTCTTGGGGTCGACGCGCCAGACTTTAATCTGCGTCTTGAGCTCAAACTTCGGCGCCATGGCATTCCAACCGTCCACTTTGTTGGGCCCTCCATTTGGGCATGGCGCTACGAGCGGGTACATCAAATACGCGAGGCCGTCTCGCACATGTTGGTGTTATTTCCGTTTGAAGTTGAGATTTACGAGAAAGAGGGTATCCCCGTGACTTACGTGGGCCATCCGCTGGCAGATGCCATTGATTTGGAACCCGACCAACTCGCCGCACGGCGTTTGATTGGCGTGCCTGAGAACGCCCGGGTGATTGCGATTTTGCCGGGCAGTCGCGCCTCTGAAATCCGCCTAATGGCACCTCGCTTCCTAATGGCCGCACAAGCGTTAGTCAAGCGTGACCCGACTTTGATTTTTGTGGTTCCCATGGTGAATGAACAGCGCCAAGCTGAATTTCAATCGGTGCTCGATCAATATCCTGTTGAGCGATTAAAGGTGCTCACGCCGTCATTGGTTCAGTCCAGTCACTCAACGCCCCTGTCTTGGCAAGCCTTGGCGGCCTGCGACATGGCCATGGTCACCAGCGGCACGGCAACCTTGGAAACAGCATTATTTAAGCGTCCAATGATCATCAGCTATGTGCTCTCGCCGTGGATGCGGCGCATCATGGCGTGGAAGTCTGGTCAAGACAAACCCACGCTACCCTGGGTCGGCTTGCCAAATGTTTTATGCCGAGAGTTTGTGGTGCCCGAATTGTTGCAAGACGATGCAACCCCCGAAAAATTGGCCGATACCTTCTGGGCCCTCTGGCAAGACAAATCTCAGTGGGCAGTGATTCAGTCCAAGTTTCACGCGTTGCACCAAACCTTGCGTTGCGGAACCGCACAACGGGCAGCCGAGGCGATCGTACAGTTATTGGGACGCGCAACGTGATGTTTGACGCGTTGACAGCCGGTGTGGATGAAGCAGGCCGCGGCCCACTGGCCGGATCTGTCTTCGCCAGCGCGGTCATTCTTGACCCTGAGAGACCCATCGAGGGCCTCACCGATTCAAAAAAACTGTCCCCCAAACGTCGTGAAACACTGGCTGTGACCATCAAGTCGCAAGCCCTGGCTTGGGCTGTTGCAAGTGCCGATGTGGCTGAAATTGACGCACTGAATATTTTGCAGGCGACCATGCTCGCCATGCAAAGGGCTGTGCAACTGCTTTCATTGAGACCTTCCTTGGTCCTCATCGATGGCAATCGAGCCCCAAAATTACCGATGGCGGTTCAAACGATTGTCAAAGGTGATCTCACGATTGCTGCGATTTCGGCGGCGTCTATTCTCGCCAAAACCGCACGCGACGCTTCGGTTATGCAACTGCATGAAATCTACCCAGATTATGGCTTTGCACAACACAAAGGCTATGGCACGGCGCTGCACTTAGAACGGTTGCGGGCGCTTGGGCCTTGCGCTGCGCACCGGCGTGGCTTCGCCCCAGTACGAGACTGGGTCAAGCCATGAAAGTGATCGAATCTCGTGCCAATCCTTTTTACAAAACACTGTTGCGTCAGTTTCGCGTCGCCGGAAAACCTGGCGAACTGATTTGGCTTGAAGGACCCCATCTTTGCCAAATGTGGCAAAGCCACCAAACGGGCATGCAATGGCTGATTGTTGATGCCTCGCGACTCGGTGACCCAGTCATTGAGGCTTTGCGCGATGGCGTTGATTTGGACCAACAGATTTGTCTGAGTCGCGATTTATTTGACTCAATTTCGTCTGTTCAGTCTCATCAAGGGGTGCTGATGGTCGTGCCAGCGCCTGAAGTGCCTTCTGCGGTGGGCCTGCATTGCGCGACGGTACTTTTAGATCGCATCCAAGACCCGGGTAACGTTGGAACGATTTTGCGAACCTGCGCAGCCGCAGGCACCAAACAAGTCATTTGCTCGCCTGGCACAGCAGCGGTTTGGTCACCCAAAGTGTTGCGCAGTGCCCAAGGTGCCCATTTTGTGTTGCAGATTCACGAAACAACCGACTTGGCCGCCTTACTGGCCCAACGGTCGGGGTCTCACCAAAGGCTGCTGGTACTGGCAACGGCACTTGATGGCTCGGTATCACTATTTGAGACGGCCTTACCCGAACAGGCGGTCTGGGTCTTTGGGCATGAAGGGCAGGGGGTTGCCAGCGATTTGCTGGCCTTGGCAGATCAGCGCATTCGAATCGATCACGCACAACCCGCCATTGAGTCTTTGAATGTTGCTTCGGCAGCCGCGATCTGTCTTTTTGAGCAGCGGCGCCAGCACCCTCACGTTTAATAGCCGGTGTGATGGTCGAGTTTGATTTCTTGCAGAATAGTGGTCGAGATTTCTTCAATCGATTTGGTTGTCGTCGAAAGAGATGGAATTGTTTCAATACGCATCAGTCGTTCTGCTTGGCCCACTTCATAGCGACACTGCTCAAGCGTGGCGTATTCGCTACCCGGCCTTCGTTCTTTTCTGACTTCAGACAATCGTTCAGGCTGTATGGTCAAACCAAACAATTTGGCCCGGTGTGGGTGCAAGGTTTTGGGTAATGTGCCGCGCTCAAAATCCTCTGGTATCAGTGGGAAATTGGCAGCTTTCACGCCGTACTGCATGGCCAAGTACAAACTCGTGGGGGTTTTGCCGCAACGTGAAACACCCACCAAAATCACATCGGCCTGCGCCAAGCCTTTGATAAATTGTCCGTCGTCATGGGCCAAGCTGTAATTGATGGCATCAATTCTATTTCGGTACTGCGTGGAGCTGCCACCTTTGTGTGACTTACCCACAGAATGGCTTGAGCGTAAGCCCAAGCTGTGCTCAAGTGGCTCAACAAAACCAGCAAAAAGATCTAAAAATAAGGCGCTAGCGGTTTTTATTCGTGTTGAGATGATCGGGTCCACCAAAGTGATAAAAGCGATCGGTTGGCCTTCTTGTGTGTTGGCCACATGGTTTATGCGTTGCACCACCAAATCAGCTTTTTCGAGTGTGTCTACGAATGGCACCCTGACTTGCTTGAATTGAACGCTGTCAAACTGCGACAACACCGAATGACTAAATGTTTCCGCAGTAATGCCTGTGCCGTCAGAGACGATAAAAACCGTCCGTTCAATCGTGGCCGCATCCAAGGGGTTGATTTGGTTGGAATCGCTCATCAGAAAAACTGTCCTAAAAGGTCATTCGACGGTTGTACAATGCAGTGCAACATGAAACCGAGCCCTACAGCCAAGTTAGCCTTTTTTTGAGTCTTTAGACGTGGGATGACTCAAGGCTGGTTTGGTCAGCGTATCACCGAATCGCGTCATGCATTTTGTGAACATTGACCAAACTCGCTTTCCATTGATTGTAAAAGGGTGACGTCATGTCATATGTTCTACCATTTGAGCAACTCCGGATGACGGATGTTGACACAGTTGGCGGTAAAAATGCTTCTTTAGGTGAAATGATCAGTCAGCTGTCTGATGCTGGCGTAAGGGTTCCGGGTGGCTTTGCCACCACGGCACAAGCTTTCAGGGACTTTTTGGCTCAAACTGGCCTCGATAAGAAAATCGCTGACCGCTTGACGACCTTAGACGCCGATGATGTGCGCGCGCTCGCTGAGGCGGGTCGTGAAATCCGAGAGTGGATCGAACAAACACCACTGCCACCGAAACTTGATCAAGACATCCGCACCGCCTTTGCTGCGCTAGACAAAGACGGGCAAGGTTCGTTTGCGGTTCGCTCTTCGGCAACTGCCGAAGACTTGCCTGATGCTTCTTTTGCAGGCCAGCAAGAAACCTTCCTTAATGTTGTTGGCATTGACGATGTGATCGATAAAATCCGTCTCGTGTTCGCCTCACTCTACAACGATCGGGCTATTTCTTACCGAGTGCACAAGGGCTATGCCCATGCTGAAGTGGCACTATCGGCGGGAATTCAGCGCATGGTTCGTTCGGACCTTGGTAGCGCTGGTGTGATGTTTACCATCGACACGGAGTCTGGTTTCTCTGATGTGGTGTTCATTACCGCTTCCTACGGCCTCGGTGAGACAGTGGTGCAGGGTGCCGTTAATCCCGATGAATTTTATGTGTTCAAACCAACGCTTGCACAGGGGCATTACCCCATTGTGAGCCGTCGGATTGGCTCAAAGCTGCTCAAGATGGAATTTGACCTTGAGCGCACCAGCGGTCACGCTGTTCATACGGTTGACGTGCCTGTTTCTGAACGCAATCGCTATTCACTGAGTGACGCCGATGTGATCGAGCTGGCGCGATATGCCGTGATCATCGAGCAGCACTATCAGCGCCCCATGGACATTGAATGGGGCCGTGATGGTTTAGACGGCAAAATTTATATTCTGCAAGCCCGACCTGAAACCGTTAAGTCACAGCAAGGACAACACGATGTTCAACTGCGCTATCGTCTGAAAGCCACAGGTGATATTTTGGTCACAGGGCGCGCGATTGGCCAGAAAATTGGTGCTGGCCCCGTGCGTGTGGTTTCTGATATTTCCGAAATGGACAAAGTGCAGGCGGGTGATGTCCTGGTTACCGACATGACCGATCCCAACTGGGAGCCTGTCATGAAGCGCGCAGCCGCCATTGTGACCAACCGTGGTGGTCGCACTTGTCATGCCGCCATTATTGCTCGCGAGCTTGGGATTCCAGCAGTGGTGGGTTGTGGTGATGCGACCCGTGTTCTGCGCGAAGGCCAATCAATCACCGTGTCGTGTGCCGAAGGCGATGAAGGCCGAATCTACGATGGTCTGATTGAGACTGAAGTTGAAGAAGTACGGCGCGGGGAGATGCCTGCGATTGACCTAAAAATTATGATGAACGTGGGCAACCCTCAATTGGCATTTGATTTTGCACAAATACCAAACGAAGGCGTGGGTTTGGCTCGACTAGAGTTCATCATCAACAACAACATCGGTATTCATCCCAAAGCGGTTCTTGACTATCCCAATGTCGATTATGAGTTAAAGCTCGCCGTCGAGTCAGCCGCCCGTGGTTACGCCAGCCCTCGCGCCTTCTTTGTTGAGAAGCTTGCTGAGGGTATGGCAACCATCGCTGCGGCGTTTTATCCAAAGCCAGTCATCGTGAGACTGTCAGATTTTAAGTCCAATGAATACAGAAAACTCGTGGGTGGTTCACGCTACGAGCCAGAAGAAGAAAACCCAATGCTGGGTTTCCGTGGTGCATCGCGTTATTTGGCGGGCGACTTTGCTGAGTGTTTTCGTATGGAGTGCGAAGCCGTCAAGAAAGTGCGTGATGACATGGGGTTAACCAACATGGAATTGATGGTGCCCTTTGTTCGCACCGTTCCTCAGGCCAAGCGCGTGGTTGACTTATTGGCTGATCATGGTTTGAAACGCGGTCAAAATGGTCTTCGCATTGTGATGATGTGCGAAGTACCCTCAAACGCGATTTTGGCTGAAGCGTTCCTTGAACATTTTGATGGTTTTTCCATCGGTTCAAACGACATGACGCAGATGACACTCGGCTTGGATCGTGATTCAGGCATGGCACTCTTGGCCGCTGATTTTGATGAGCGCGATGAGGCGGTTAAGTTCATGTTGCGACGCGCCATCCAAGCCTGCTTAAAAGCCGGCAAGTATGTTGGCATTTGCGGTCAGGGACCAAGCGATCACGCCGACTTTGCGCAATGGCTTAAAGCGGAAGGAATTTTGTCCATTTCCTTGAACCCTGACTCAGTGGTTGAAACTTGGAAGCAGCTCGCTGGCAAATGACCTGAGCCGCCTTAGTCTTCTTGGCGGCGCGTGTCGTGTTTGAGTAATCGTTCACGCTCGCGCTGCCAGTCTTTATCGGCTGCCGTATCGCGTTTGTCATGTTGCTTTTTGCCACGCGCCAATGCGATATCAATTTTGATAAGGCCATTTTTGTAGTGCAGATTTAAGGGTACTAACGCAAATCCGCGTTGTTCAACTTTGCCAATCAGTTTGGATATCTCTTCGGCTTTTAGCAGTAATTTTCTGGTGCGTGTGGCGTTTGGTAGTACGTGGGTGGATGTCGAGGACAGTGGACTGATGTGCATACCCAAGAGCCACAATTCGCCCTGAAGGATCACGACATAGCTTTCTTTTAACTGGGCGCGTCCAGCCCTGATGCCTTTGACTTCCCAGCCTTGAAGCACCATTCCAGCTTCGAAGCGCTCATCGATGAAATATTCATGAAACGCTTTGCGGTTTTCTATGATGCTCATAAATACGTTATTTCTCGGTTGAACCGTTAAAATCTTTCTATTCTAGCGATTTGTGTGATGTGATGCATTTGATTGAACGATCTGTTTTGGTGCCCTACAGTGCGGCGCAAATGTTTGACTTGGTGGCTGGGGTTGAAAAATACCCTGAATTTATGCCTTGGTGTGGCGGCAGCCGGGTCCAGGCGTGCGATGAACAGGGCATGAGGGCCTCTGTAACTATTGCGATCGCGGGTTTGCGTCAAACCTTTACCACGCAAAACCAACACACCTACCCTACGTTGATTACCCTTGAGTTGGTTGATGGTCCGTTTTCTGAGCTGCACGGCCGTTGGGCGTTCACCGCGCTGACTGAAGAGGCCTGCAAAGTGGTGTTTACCTTGCGTTATGAATTCTCTAGTCGGACATTAGAGAAGCTGGTTGGTCCCGTTTTCAACCGCGTTGCCAATGGGTTTATCGATTCCTTCACCAAACGCGCCGAAGCCTGCTACGGGACGGGACGCTGAGTGATGGAAATTCGAGAATCGGATGCCAAATTATCAGTCTCGGTGGTCTATGCCAGCGCGCCAAATGCGGTGTGGTCAAGCGTGGTCAACTTGAACCAACCATTAACAGTCACCAAAGTCATTGCGCTGAGTGGTTTTGAGCAAACATTTCCAAACATCAATTTGCAAGCCGCTGGCGTGGGGCTTTGGGGGCGCAACTGCTCGCTCGACGATCTCGTATCGGATGGCGAGCGCATTGAGATCTACCGACCACTTACCTTCGATCCCATGCAATCACGTCGCCGTCGAGCAGCCCATCGCAAAGCGCAAGTGCTGGCCAAGAAAAAACCTCGGATCAAACAAAAGCGTCACGATCGCGTTAAACCAGTCACCGAAAGTAGTACCGAATTGGTAAAACCACCGTCAGCATCAACAACAAATCAACCAACGGAGAAGGGCCATGGATGACAGCGTATTGTTTGAGACCGTGTCTTGTGTGGCAGGAAAGGCCATTGGTATTGCGACGCTAAATCGACCTAAGACGCTCAATGGCTTGTCTCTGGCAATGACACGGCTCCTAGATCAGCAGCTCGAGCAGTGGGTCACAGACGAGCAAATCGTGGCGGTGGTTTTAAAGGGCGCTGGAGAAAAGGCATTTTGTGCCGGTGGCGACCTACACGGCCTCTACCACGCCATGCAAGCCCATCAAGGACGGCCCGCGATTGAGAACACACTTGTTTGTGAGTTTTTTGCTGAAGAATATGCCTTGGATTATTCGATCCATACCTACCCTAAGCCAATCGTTTGCTGGGGCGATGGGATTGTCATGGGTGGCGGCATGGGACTAATGGCGGGCGCGAGCCATCGTGTGGTCACAGAAACTTCGCGACTGGCAATGCCTGAAATCAGTATCGGATTATTTCCAGACGTTGGCGGTTCTTGGCTACTTGCGCGAGCACCAGGTCGCTCAGGGATTTTTCTCGGGCTTACAGGGGCACAGTTGGGCGCCTCTGATGCCATCTTCGCTGGCATGGCTGATCACGTTGTCAATCGAGACCAGTGGCCCGTTTTTTTGCAAGCCGTGAGTCAACAAACTTGGCTTGGTCGTTACGACGATTTTCAGGCGATGACTGACGTCATGGCGTCGTTGGCAAGTCCAACCTTAACACCCGGACCGCTGCGTCAGCACTTTGACACCATCCAACATACTTGCGAAGGCTATGAACTTGAAAACATAGCCAAACGGGTCGCGGCGCTTGCCACCCATGAGGACGCCTGGCTTGCGCGTGCAGGCCAAACCTTCTTGGCTGGATGCCCAGCCACCGCCCGTTTGACTTGGATTTTATGGCGCTGCGCGCGTCAACTGTCTCTGGCACAAGTGTTTCAGTTGGAGTGGAGCGTGGCCATCGAGTGCGCCGCGCAAGGTAACTTCCAAGAGGGCATTCGAGCCGTACTGATCGACAAGGATCGCAATCCACAGTGGAAGCCCCAGACGCTGGCCGAAACCGGCGGTCAGTGGAACGCCCCTTACTTTGCTGTGGCCATTGACGATCCGAATCATCCCTTAAGCGGGCTCGGCGTTTAGCGTTCAGTCGTGATCGCGTAGGGTAGGTCTGCAATCTCAAGCATGGGGCCATCGACTGAACCGACGCGTAAAGCGCCACTTTCGCCCGTTAGGGTCAGCTTCATGGGCGCTTCAAACAGCAACCATGATTTTTCACCATCACGAGCGACGTTCACCACGCGACCACACGGATTGGGTCCATCGGCAGGGCAAAAAATATCTTCGCCGGGGTTGATCAGTGCAGACGTTGAGTTCGTTTGCGCCAAATGCATGCGGCGCTTGACGGTGCCGCGATAATGGGCGCGTGCCACCACTTCTTGACCGGGATAGCATCCCTTGGTGAAACTCACACCCTCTGTTAAATCTAAGTTGATCGTCTGAGGAATGAACAAATCAACTGTCGTGTCGTGAATCCAAGGCAGGCCGGCCTGCAAATCTTGCACCGCCCAGGCGTCGCCAGATTCGTGGGTAATGAGGTCCTTGCCAAGACGCGCGCTCAAGGCCGCTGCCTGCGACAGATCAGCCACCCACCAGAATCTTGCCAGCGTCGCGACTGCACTAGGGGCTGCAATCCAAATGCCATCGTCACTATGCACCGTATCCCAAACGGCTTGCGGCAAGTTGTAATCCAGCGCTTGTGCGACTTGCGCCAACTGAGACTTTTCAACAACGATCCCAGAGACTTGTCGCTCTGCTGGCTCTAGCGTGACTTTGCTGCGCAGAACAAACATTCGCAAGCGTTTCAAAAAATTGGGCAAGATTTCGCGTTGAACAATCCCAGTGATCGCATCAGAAGCACCGGTGGGTGCTAAAACCATATTGGCAAGTAACCGGCCTTGGGCCGTGCAGTAACCCGCTAAAGCGGCTTTACCCGATTTCAGACGATCCACATCTTGGGTCAGTTGGGACTGCAAAAAACCAAACGCATCAGCCCCGTGTGCAGTAAACACCACCAAATCCAAGCCAACATACTGAGAAATCAACGCTTTTGCCATCACTATCCGCCATTTTTAGTCACCGTGACCACGGCCACGCTTTCGGTCAATCCCAAACGCTTGTCAATTCACTATCTACCATCGAACATGGTATCAATACGCAGGGCTTATGCAACATTTCCTAGGCAATGTCATAGGGCTTTTTTGCCACTGAGGCCTCTTTCACATAACCGACTCGAGCAATGGGGAACACCAAGACGCGAGCACTTGTATCTATTACACTGCCATCCAATGAGATGGTTGATTCACACTTTTCTTTGGCTGATATTGCTGACAGTGCTCGGGGCTGTGGGTGCGGGTGTGTTCGCCTATCAGTGGGTACACAAACCCCTGGATTTGCCGGCAACAACCATTGATATCAGGGTGTCAGCAGGTTCTGGCCCACATCAAATCGCAAGGCAATTGGTCAATGCCGGCATTGACATGCCACCCCAAGCCTTCGTTTGGTTGGCCCGTTTGACCGAAATGGATCGTGATATCAAGGCTGGTGGTTATCAAATTTCGCAAGGCGACAGCATCATTGATGTTTTGCAACGCATGGCACGCGGGGAAGTCAGTCATCGCCAAGTGGCTTTTATCGAAGGCTGGACGGTCAAACAAATGATCGAAGCAGTTACCAAGCATCCTGACATCGACCGCACCTTATCAGAAGAAGAGTTGAGTGATCAAAAGGCCCTAGCCAGCCGATTGGGCGTTGAACACCCTCACGTTGAAGGCCTTCTGTTTCCTGATACTTACGTGTTTGCGGTCGGTACATCTGACACAGAAATCTTAAAGCGAGCCATCGCAGCACAAGAGGAAATACTAGCGCAAGCTTGGCGAGAACGAGCCCCTGATTTGCCCCTTAATACCCCTCATGACGCCTTGATTTTGGCTTCCATCGTCGAAAAAGAAACTGGCCGCGCCAGCGAGCGTGCAAGGGTTGCTGGTGTGTTTATTAACCGCCTGCGCATTGGTATGCCTCTGCAAACGGATCCCACCGTGATTTACGGGATGGGTGATCTCTATAAGGGTCGTATTCGTAAAGCTGACTTGCAGCGCGACACGCCATGGAACACCTACACGCGACGCGGTTTGCCACCAACCCCCATCGCAAGTTCAAGTCAAGCTTCATTGCAAGCTGCGCTTAATCCCGAATTGCACGGTTATTTTTATTTTGTGGCTCGAGGCGATGGATCGAGCGCCTTCGCCAAAAACTTGGCTGATCACAACCGTAACGTGCAACGCTATATATTGAAAAAACCATGACAGAATCGATCCAAACAAACACGGGCTTATTTTTAACCTTTGAAGGGGTGGACGGTGCGGGTAAAAGCACTCACGTGCAATGGGCTAAGCAGTATTTAAGCGACCGAGGCGTCACGGTGTGTTTGACCCGAGAGCCCGGTGGCACAGCGCTTGGCGAGCAGTTGCGTGACTTGTTGTTAACCGTACCCATGCACTTGGAAACTGAAACCCTGTTAATGTTCGCCGCACGCAATGAACATTTGCGTACCGTGGTTGAGCCCGCCTTGGCCGCTGGCCAATGGGTCGTCTGTGATCGTTTTACCGATGCGACGTTTGCCTATCAAGGTGGGGGACGTGCTTTGGGGCGCGATCGAATCAACCAACTGGTGCAGTGGGTACACCCTGGTTTTGAGCCCAGTCGCACTTGGTTATTTGATGTGCCGCTTGAAGTGGCTCGGCAACGTTTGTCTGATGCGCGTGAGCCTGACCGCTTCGAAAGTGAACAGGCAGATTTTTTTGAGCGCACGCGTGAAGGCTACTGGCAATGTGTCAAAGCCTCACCCAAACGGTTCTTAGTGGTTGACGGCACCGAGCCTATTGGACGCATTCGAGAAGTGCTCGCTGCTGACTTAGACGCGCTGCTGAGTCGTGCTTTGAAAGGTGGGGGCTAGCCCATGGTGGCGGGTTTTTTACCTTGGCAAACACCATTTGCAATGCACTGGCTTCAGAGACAGGCCAGTCTGCCCCACGCGCTTCTCATCCATGGCTTAAGTGGCACAGGTAAACGCGAATTTGCCCTCGCTATGGCACAAGCGTTACTGTGCGAACGGCGCACACCAGGCAGTGCAGACTTTGCATGCGGTGAGTGCGACGCTTGCCACTGGAGTGCGGTTGGTAACCACCCTGATTTAATGCACGTCAGACCTGCCGCCTTGGCTGCTCGCGAAGGGGTTGATGTAGCCGGTGACGAGTCTGCGTTAGATGAGCCTCCTGGTGAGGAGTCTTCTAGCGCCAAGAAAAAACTGTCAGAAGAATTAAGGGTCGATCAAATCCGAGCCCTTGAGCCTTGGTACCACCGGGCTACACATCGGGGTGGTCTGCGCATTGTGGTGCTCTATCCCGCTGAAGCCATGAATGCCATTGCCGCCAACGCATTGCTTAAAGCGCTCGAAGAGCCGTCGCCCGAGACACTGTTTCTCTTGGTTACCGACGCGCCTGACCGACTACTTGCGACTATTTTGTCGCGTTGCCAGCGTTTAACAATACCCATGCCAACAGTGACTCAAAGCCTGTCTTGGTTGACGCAACAGGGCATAGAGGAGAGCGATGCGGGCCAGTGGCTTGCAGCAGCCGGTGATGCCCCTTTACGCGCACTAGCGCTGTCTGTTCAACAAGCAACGCCATGCCCACCCTGGGCCAGCGATCTCATGACGGGTTTGGCACAGTCAGACCCCAATCGCGGCGGCTTCTCGGTCGGGGTTTTGGCTGACGAGTTGGCCAAGAGTGCTGCGATCCAATGGTTGCCCGTTTTTCAGCGGCTTGGTGTCGACTTGACGTTGGCTCGCGCGGGATTACCCGTTCGTTATTACCCGATACTGTCAGCGATGACTGAAAAACGTGCACAACAAGCGCCACTGACGCATTGGTCCTCGCTGGCCAGTTGGCTCAATAGCCAACTGCCACTGGCCACACATCCCTTAAATGCCAAGCTGTTTGCCCATGCTTGCCTGCAACGCTTTTGTGATTAACCACTATGACTGTTTTTATCGATTCACACTGCCACGTGAACTTTCCTGATTTGGCAGGTGACTACCGAGCTATCTCTGAACGCATGGCTCAAAACAAAGTCAGCGGCGCGCTCTGTGTGAGTGTGAACCTCAGAGACTGGGCCAACATGATGCAAATGGTTGAGGCTGAACCGACGCTCTGGGGGTCCGTGGGCGTGCATCCGGATTATGAAGACGAAGTTGAGCCCACTGTTGAAGACTTGGTCTCCCGTAGCCAGCACCATAAAATTGTTGCCATCGGTGAAACAGGGCTTGATTACTACCGTTTGGAAGGTGACCTGAATTGGCAACGCGAGCGTTTTAGGATTCACATTCAAGCCGCTCACCAAACAGGATTGCCGCTGATTATTCATACCCGTAGTGCCCGCGAGGACACGATTAAGATTTTGCGAGAGGAACAAGCCCAATCGGTGGGTGGTGTTATGCATTGTTTTACCGAAACTTGGGAAATGGCCCAAGCGAGTATGGACCTAGGGTTTTACATTTCATTTTCTGGGATTGTGACCTTTAAAAATGCGCACGAGTTGCAGGAAACCGCAACCAAAGTGCCTTTGAACCGCCTGCTTATTGAGACCGACTCCCCGTACTTGGCGCCAGTACCGTATCGCGGCAAACGCAATGACCCTTCGCTGGTGGTTCACGTGGCAGAAAAAATTGCCGAGTTGCGTGGTATTTCAGTTGAAGCGGTGGCTGCTGCCTCAACTGAAAACTTTTACAATTTATTCAATAAGATAGAAGCATTACCTCATCAGGAATCTTGACATGAGAACAGCATCAGAATCGACTTTATATTATGTCACTAAATCATTGTTTCTAAAAAGAATAATGTTGGTATTTTTGTTACTTTGCGGCACTCTTTTGTTGTTGCCATTGGCGCAAGCTCAAACCGTCAATGACCTCTGGATTTACGTCAAAAACAACCGCACAGCAGATGTTCAGCAATTACTGCGACTTGGTCTAGACCCCAACACAACCACCGATAGAGGCAATCCCATTATCATGCAAGCAATTCGGGACGACAGTTGGGATGTGTTTGATCTGGTGATGAAGCATCCCAAGACCAACATCAAAATCATGAATGGTTATCAAGAGACGCCACTGATGTACGTCAGCCTAATGGGGGATTTGCCCAGGGCTCAGGCATTGATCAAACGTGGCGCTGAGGTCAATCAACTGGGCTGGACACCGCTGCACTATGCGGCCTCAAAAGGACATCTTGACATGGTCAAGTATCTTTTGGTGCAAGGTGCAATGCCAAACTCACCGGCACCCAATGGCACAAGCCCCATCATGATGGCTGCCGCTGCGGGCTCGGTCGAAGTGGTGCAGGTGTTACTGGATGCTGGCGCTGACCCGTCTGCTATCAATATCAACGGTGAAAACGCGGCTGTCGCAGCGCGAGACGCCAAACACAGCAGTTTGGCTGACCGCCTCGAAGCCATTATCCGAAAACGTTGAATTAGCCTCTCGAATGCCTCAGGGGGTGCGAACAGCAAACAGCGCAGTGACGCAGTGGCTCACTGCGTCACTGCACCTTGCGTGAGTATTTCTGGCTTGATGATGTTGCGCAGCGCTGGGTAAGCAATGGTGAGCCTTGGCTCTCCAAAAAAGCCGGGTGCGATGGCATAGCGTGGATACATCACGGTTAAACCGTTGGGCATTAACGCCACATTGTCAGACGCAGCAAACGGCCACTGCTCAATGAAAGAATCGACATCGTCAATGGATCCCGTTTTGGCTTGCGATGCCACCCAATCCACGTGAGCATCTTTCAAAACGGCAATAAAAGCGGGCATCGATCCGGGCATCAGCATAGATTCCAGCGAAACCGTACGGTCTTGGGGTAGCAACCAATTGATGTATTGACTGAAAGATTCGCCGTGTGCGCCGCCCTCAAATCGATATTGACTCAAAAGAAGAACCACCACAGAGGGTGAGTGCCGTTGTAAGGTGGTGTTTATGGACAGTTGCTCTCCAGCCTGAGCGGAGACCCGAAAGTAGTCTATTAGACCCGCAAGGTTTTGGTAGGGCTGAACCGCGACTTCATTTTGCCAAGCCATACTCACCAATGAGCGCTCAACAAAAGCATTAAAAGCCCCGTGACCTGCGAAATGAATACTTTGCACAGTCAACTCGGCACAACGATTGCTCTCACAGCGGTCAACGGGCACGGTGATTGCTTGGGTACTGAAGCCGGGTGCACTTTGTCCCCTCGCAACCGCTGACGCTGTTAAAAACAATGCCCCTATTAGCAGAGCCATAAAAACAAGGGTATTGGGTTTAGCCCAGCGCGGGTAGCTTTGGTGCATTCGGATTGAGCTCCTCGCTCAGGCGGTAGGCTTTTTGTGTGGCGGGACGCTGGTGAATGGACTCAAACCAACGCTTTAAGTGCGGAAAGTCATTGAGGTTTTGTTGTTGACGGCCATAAGCGGCGATCCAAGGAAAGCAAGCCATGTCAGCAATCGAGTAGTCCCCAACAATAAAATCCTGGTCAGCCAAGCGTTTATTGAGCACGCCATATAACCGTGCGGTTTCATCGACGTAACGATTGATGGCATAAGGGATTTTTTCTGAGGCAAACTGCGAGAAGTGGTGGTTTTGTCCGGCCATTGGACCCAAGCCACCCATCTGCCAGAACAACCATTCAAGGGTCTGTAAGCGCAGACGCATGTCTGTTGGCAAAAATTGTCCGGTTTTTTCCGCGAGATAGAGCAGAATTGCACCCGATTCAAACACAGACACTGGCGCACCACCATCGGCTGGCGCATGATCCACAATGGCAGGAATACGATTATTGGGTGAGATGGCCAAAAAATCAGGGGCAAACTGCTCTTTTTTGGTGATGTTAATGGTTTTTATGTTGTAAGGCAGGCCTGCTTCTTCTAGAAACAATGTGATCTTGTGGCCGTTAGGAGTGGTCCAGTAATACAAGTCAATCATGTCGGATTCCTGTTTGATTTTTTTTGTTGTTGATTTCTGAGATTAAAAAAACGAGGCTTTAGAGTAGGGCCTCGATATCAGCTTTGATGGCTTGCGGCGTCGTGTTGGGCGCGTACCGTTTAACGACAGTACCATGGCTATCCACCAAAAACTTGGTGAAGTTCCACTTTATTGCTTCACTGCCTAGCAAACCGGGCTGACTGGATTTGAGCCACTCGTAAAGCGCAATGGTATCGCTGCCATTGACATCGACTTTGGCAAACATGGGAAATGTCACCCCAAAACGAGTTTCGCAAAACGACGAAATACTGGCCTCATCACCAGGTTCCTGCGCTCCAAATTGATTGCACGGAAACCCCAGTACAGCAAAGCCTCGCGCTGCGAGATCTTTGTGCAGCGCTTCTAATCCCTCGTATTGGCTTGTGAAACCGCAACGTGAAGCAACGTTGACAATAAGAAGCACTTTGCCCTCATAGGCTGCCAAAGACTGCGCTTGGCCTTTAATGTCCTGAACGGTGAAGGTCGATAATGTCGTCATGATGGTTGTCCTGTGGTCGTTCTGCTATTCAGTGTCGATGGTAGAAAGACGCTTAAAAGCATCGATGGCCCTGACACGGCTGGACTTCAAATCAACAATGGCGGCTGGGTAACCCAGGGCTTGGCGTTGTTGCACTGTCGGCTCGTGAATGCTCTTGGGGTCTAAAGAAGAGAGCTTAGGCAGCCATTGCTTGATAAAGTCACCTTGCGAATCAAACTTTTGTGACTGGCTGATCGGATTAAAAACTCGGAAGTAGGGTGCTGAGTCAGCGCCCGTGGAGGCACTCCACTGCCAACCGCCATTGTTGGCGGCCAGCTCACCGTCGATGAGGTGTCGCATAAAAAAAGCCTCGCCCAAGCGCCAGTCAAGCAACAGGTTTTTGGTGAAAAACATGGCCACCACCATCCGTAAACGGTTGTGCATCCAGCCTGTAGCAAGCATTTGCTGCATGGCCGCGTCCACAATCGGGATGCCGGTGCGCGCCTGGGCCCAAGCTGAGAAATCTTCGGGTGCATCACGCCATTGAATGCCTAGTGTTTCTGGCCTTAATGGCTGATGCATCGACAGCTTGGGAAATCCATTTAACAAGTGCCAATAAAACTCGCGCCAGATCAACTCGTTGATCCAACTGCGAATACCTTCCTGTCCGGTTTCAAGCTCACCGTGGTTTCGCATGACGGCGGCCTCTAGGCACTGGGCAGGTGATATCAAACCCGCTGCCAAATAGGGAGAAAGGGCGCTGGTGCCATCTTGACCTGGGAAATTACGTGCCGTCTCGTAGGCTTCTATTCGCGTGCTTAAAAATGCACTTAAACGCTGCTTAATGCTGATTGGATCAACGGGCCATTCCTTCGCCAAACTCGGCAAAGTCTCAGGCCAGACCGCCTCAATTGAGTCGCTTAACCAGTCAGCGGGCGCACTCATTGCACCAGGCACCGGTACTCGGACAATCGGTTGCTCTCGAAGCCGGGTACGGCAGGCTCGCGCAAACGGCGAAAATACCCGGTAGACACCACCTGCGCCCGTTTTAAGTGAGCCCGGTGTCAGCAGCGTTTGCCCATCATGACCGACCAGATCAATGCCATGGGTTTTGAGTGCGGTAAAACACGCTCGATCTCGCTTTCGTTCATTAAACCCTTGCTCACGATTGCAATGAATCTTGGTCACACCATTTTGCTGACAAAACATCACCAAGGCTTCGGCAACGTCCTGCCACCAATCAACGTGTAAGACTTTGAGTACGACACCGACTTCAGACAAGCGGGGTTGAAGATCGATCAGTGCGCGGCGCCAAAGATCTTGTTTTATTGGTGCGTCTTGGTGTGATGCCCACTGCGCCGGTGAGACCACGAACAGCGCGAAAGCTGGCCCTGACTGACGAGCAGCCACCAGAGCGGGTTGGTCTTCTAAGCGTAAATCGGTGCGCAGCCAGACGCAGGCACTCATCGTTGAGCCGCCTGCCACTGGGTCACAGCCGCCAAGGTCCGCCTCACGTGGTCTTCAGGACTCAAACTTTCATAGACATCAATGATGCTGCCGTCAGGGGCAATCGCATAAGAAATACGGTCTGCGACACCTGGCCATATCTTGAGCGCGGCGTCATAATCTTTCATGATCGATTGATCGTTGTCGGCTGCAACCGCAAACTTACCGCCGCAGGGTCCTGTCGAAAATTTCTTCAGTGTTTCAATATCATCGGTTGATACCCCAACAACGGTGGTTTTTTGCATTTTGAAATCATCAATGGCTTGCGCAAACATTTGCGCCTCGATGGTGCAACCACTGGTAAATGCCTTAGGATAGAAATAAACCACAACAGGGCCTTGGGCAAGAGCCGCGGTCAAATCGAATGTAAACGTTTCACCAGCCATGGCCGCAGGTACCTTAAAAACGGGTGCTGTTTGGCCAGGTTTGAGTTGGGCCAAGGCGAGAGAATGCCCCAGCAACCCAATGACCAAAAGCAATAGCCAAGTGGCAACACGATAGTGGTGTGCCCCAAAAACTTCAGCCGCTGGTCTGACACGGTTGATTTGCCTTGAAGTCGTTTCTTCAGTCGCTGGAAGTCGATACATTACGTTGCGCATGTGGTCATCATCACTCTAATCATTTCGTAGGAGTCAGCTTAGATGAAAGTCAACCCACCGTCCAAAAATACCTTACAAACAGCTCACTACTTTGAACGCGGGTGGCGTTACTTTTTGGTTGGCACAGCATCCAGTCTTTGCGTGGCCACTGTCATGGTTCAAGCGCCAATAGAGGCTAGCAACAGTGAGGCCTTAACCCGCGATCAGATCCTCGCCTTGTTTGAAAAAGAGGCGAGTGCGGCCTATAAAATTGCTCGGGCGCAGTGCGCGTCGCTCGCTGGTGACGAAAACAAACGTTGTTTGGCGCAAGCCCGTTTGCAATATGACGCCGATCGGCGCTACGCCCGCAAACGGGCTGACCAGGGCTACTAAATCGAAACTTTTTCGACGTGTTCAACCGATGGTGCTTGGGCAAAGTGAGGGCTGGCCAATGCACGCCATTGTTGGAAGCCTTCAGACGCCCTGAAGTCGACCATATGGGCTTGAACCGACTCCCACTCAACGACCAATTGATATTGATCGGGATGCTCGATACAGCGAACCAACCGAACCCCATGGCAGCCTTTGGCCGCTAAAAAATAGGGTTTAGCCAACGCTACTTTCGCTTCAAAATCCGATTCTTCCCCGGTTTTAATGACGAGGTGGGCGATTTCTGTCACCATGATGACTCCTTTGGCGTGGATTTAAGTGCCCATCATACGACAACAGCGGGGCAAAAGAGGGCTATTTAGCTTGGCTAAAAACAGCCAAGGTCGCTGGCCAATCATTGAGGAAACGCTTAGGATGCGCCCTCAATTATTTTTAAAGGAATGTGCACATGGGCACGATTGGCAAAACAAGTCACGCATCCAAATCCACCACGCCAGCCAAAGGCACGACGCTGGCAACTTTGGATTTTTACGGAGCTGCTAGCACCGTTACTGGCTCAAAAACTCTCCTGACCCACAACGGTCATCGCTTGCTCGTGGATTGTGGCTTGTTTCAGGGCCACAAAAATTTGCGCCAGCTCAATTGGATAGACTTGCCGTTTGAGCCAAAGCGGTTGTCGGCTGTCGTACTGACTCATGCGCATTTGGATCACGCCGGCGCGCTTCCACTGCTGGTCAAGCAAGGATTTTGCGGGCCCATTTATGCGTCAGCAGCATCAATAGACGTGGCAACTGTTTTGCTGCTCGACAGTGCCAAACTTCAGCAAGAAGAAGCGAACTATAACAATCGTCACCACACCACCAAGCACCACCCCGCCAGACCGTTGTATGACGTGGCCGACGTTCAAGCCACCGTCAAACTGTTCGAACCCCTCACTTTTGACGATTGGCACAACGTCTTGCCAGATATCTCAATCAAACTACAACGCGCCAGTCATATTCTTGGTGCCGCCTTTGTGCGCGTCCATGCGGGCGAGCGAGAAGTTGTGTTTTCTGGTGACTTGGGGCGAGCGCAAGCCCCCATCTTGGGTGCGCCAGACACGCTAGGGCCAGTCGACTATATCGTGATGGAGTCCACTTATGGCAACCGTCACCATCCCAATGAGGATCCAAAATTATTGCTAGCAAGCATTATCAACGCAACCGTCAGACGGGGTGGCGCGGTCTTGATTCCCGCTTTTGCTGTTGGCCGTGCACAGGTGTTGATGCATGCTATCCATGATTTGATTGAGTCTGAACAAATCCCACCGTTACCTGTATTTCTAGACAGTCCGATGGCGATTAATGTGACCAAGCTTTATCAAAAGCATCACGCGGATCATCAACTGAGCGCCAAACAAATCAAAGCGGTATTCGATGTGGCTCAATTGGTTGATACGGTTGAGGCATCAAAGGCCTTGAATGCGCTTAAGTATCCACGCATCATCATTTCAGCCAGCGGGATGGCCACTGGGGGTCGTGTGTTGCACCACATACGAACGCTGATTGGTGACCATCGCAATGCGATTGTTTTTGGGGGCTTTCAAGCCGCAGGGACCCGTGGCGCCCGCTTGGTGGCTGGCGAGCCGACCATCCGTGTTTTTGGGCAAGACCTCGAAGTGAGGGCTGAAATCCACTCAATCGAAGGATTTTCTGCTCACGCCGATGCCGATCAATTACTGGATTGGTTAGACAGTGCTGGCGGTAGTCCCCGCCAAGTGTTTTTAAACCATGGTGAGCCCACAGCAGCAGACACGTTGCGCCAACGTGTCGAGCACGAACTGGGGTTGCCATGCCAAGTGCCTTTGCTTGGGCAACAGTTTGCGCTGGTTTGAGAGGCCAAAGCGATGAAGACCAACTTGTCACTGATCTACCGACCCCTTGGCATTGATACCTTGCAAGAGCATGTCGCGTTCTTACATCACGACTGCCCCATATCCAAATCAGAAGGCATCACGGCTCAAACGAGGGTGCAATTAACGTGTGCCGAGCACAGCATCACGGCAACTGTTAATGTGATTCACTCGGACTTACTGAATTGTGACGAGATCGGTTTGTCACTGAGCGCACAGCATGATCTTGGCGTAAAGTCCGGCCAACCGGTTGGGGTCATTCAAGCACCACCAGTCGATTCATTGAGTCAGTTACGCTCAAAAATCTTTGGTCACCGTCTTAACAAGCACGAACTGGCATCCATCATGTCAGATATTGCCAAAGGTCGATATGCCAACATCCAGATTGCCGCCTTTGTCACCGCCATGGCAAGCCATCGGGCCAACTTGCAAGAAGTCATCGATTTAACCGCCTCGATGGTTGAAGTGGGCGAGCGCCTTCAATGGGGCATCACACCCGTGGCTGATAAGCACTGCGTGGGTGGCTTGCCCGGCAATCGCACCACCCCAATCGTGGTTGCCATTGCGGCTTGTGCCGGTTTGATCATGCCCAAAACGTCTTCGCGTGCCATCACATCACCAGCCGGTTCAGCAGACGTTTTGGAAGTCATGACACCGGTCACCCACGATTTGGCTGCGATGCGTCAAATCATTGAGAAGGAGGGCGCATGTTTTGTGTGGGGTGGTTCGTTGGCGCTCAGCCCAGCCGATGATTTGCTGATTAAAGTGGCAAGGCCACTTGAGATCGACAGCGACGCCCAATTGGTTGCCTCCGTCCTTTCAAAAAAAATTGCTGCCGGTGCAACCCATGTCGTTATCGATATTCCAGTGGGTCCAACAGCCAAAGTTCGCAGCAATGAACAGGCCGACCATCTCGAACACCTCTTAATGCAAGTGGGTTTTGCCAACGGATTAAACCTAAAAGTCGTGCGAACCGACGGCTCTGCGCCTGTCGGGCGAGGTATTGGGCCCTCACTTGAGGCTCGAGACGTGCTTGAAGTGCTGCGCAACGATCCCGGTGCGCCTTTAGACTTGCGACAAAGGGCGGTCAGGCTAGCGGGTGAATTGTTGCAGTTGTGTGGCTCGGTCGGCATTGGTGAGGGCGAAACCTTTGCCACTGAGGCAATAGACTCGGGTCGTGCGCTTAAAAAGTTCTTGGCAATCTGTCACGCCCAAGGTGGCTTTACCGAACCCCGAATTGCGCCAATTCAGCACGTCATTCGTGCCACTCAAGACGGCATCGTCAAATCAATCGACAACCGTCGCTTGGCCAGGGTTGCCAAGCTTGCCGGTGCGCCTGAAGCAAAAACAGCAGGCTTGGATTTGAAGGTCAGGCTTAAAGACACGGTTTCAGCTGGCCAGATCTTATTTGTCATGCACAGTGAGGCTCAAGGGGAATTGAACTATGCGCTGGCGTATCTGGATTCGCATCCGCCAATATTGATAGAAGCGGCACAGTCAAAATAACGGACCCATAGTGACATGGATGTCACCCGTATAAACCGCATAATGTATATTATGTAAAGTAACTGATATGTGGGATTATTGACCGTTTACTGCAACGATATTTCCCTCTGCGCTTTGAGAGCATCGTCTGGCCAGTAAGTTTTGATGTAAGCCAAAACGGATATGATCTGCGTATCACTTAATGCTGCCCCGAATGCGGGCATGTTGCTTTCATAGCCAACAGGTGCCGTTACACCAGGCACAAACCCATCTTTGATCATGCTGAGCAGTTGCACATCGGGATGGTGCCACGTATGACCTGTGATGTCGTGTGGTGGCGCAGGCAAACGACCATTGGCCATGCGTCTACGCCAGTCGGGCTGACCCGCCATCGTGGCGCCATGACAACTGGCACAGTACATGCCGTAAAGCGCTTTGCCGTCTGCAAGCGTTTGTTCTTGGGCTGGCGCCACCCAAAAGGCCGTTGGCCCAGAACGCTCTACTTTCAGGCCCTGATGCTCGGTATAGAAAACATTGGTATCCGTGAGGAAAAAATGAGCCCCAATAATCATTGAGCCAACGACCACACCCAACCCAACCAAACCCACCCCCACCAAACCCACCGAAAACCGGCGGATTGGGTTGAGGCGTTTGTTCGATTTGCCTAGGGTGTTTGGATTAATTTGTTTGTTTGACATAGCCCTTTAGGGCCGAAACCGCTCACGAAGTTCCCTAACGCCACGGGCTAAGACACGGGCTTCGAGGCCCACTGCCACAAACTTTGCACCAAGCGCCAAATAGCGCTTGGCCAACGTTTCATCTGGGCTCAGAATCCCGGGCGCTTTGCCATGTTTGAGAATGGTAGCGATCCCATTTTCGATCACGGCTTGCACATCAGGATGAGCGGGATTTCCCAAGTGGCCATAAGCCGCCGCCAGGTCCGAAGGGCCCAAGAAAACACCATCAACACCGGTCACGGCACAAATTTCATCCAAGTTGTTGATGGCGTCTTGTGTCTCAGCCTGGACCAACAGGCAAACCTCTTGATCAGCCACCCGAGGGTAGTCGGTTCGAAGATCCCAACGAGACACCCTTGCTGTGCCATACCCTACCCCTCTAAATCCATGCGGTGGGTAGCGTGTGGCACGCACCAGTTCGGCGGCTTGCTTGGCATCGTCGACCATTGGGATCAACAAGGTTTGAACGCCAACGTCAAGCAGCTGCTTGATTAAAACCGGGTCACCAATCACGGGACGTGCGACAGGATGAGAAATGGGATAACCACCGATGGCTTGAATCTGAGCCAGAACCGTTTGAATGCTACTTGGCGTGTGCTCACCATCAAGTAGCAACCAGTCGTAACCTGCTGTGGCGCAAATCTCAGCTGTGAAGGCACTGGGAATCGACAGCCAAAGACCGATCTGTGGATCCCCGGCTAACAACCGCTCTTTAAACCGATTGCCCGGTGACATCTTCAGGCCGCCAACAGTTGCTTGGTGACGGCATCACCGAGCTCAGTGGTGCTCGCACGACCGCCAAGATCTGCGGTGTGCGGACCCTTGGCAAGCACGACCTCAATGGCTGTCACAATCGCATCGTGTGCTTGCAAATAGGGTGCCTGCTGCTCAGCAGGCAGACCACGGCCGAGGTACTCGAGCATTAAGGCACCCGACCAAATCATGGCGATTGGATTGGCAATGTTTTTGCCATAAATGTCTGGCGCCGAGCCGTGAACCGGCTCAAACAACGAGGGGAACAAACGATCAGGGTTTAAGTTGGCCGACGGCGCCAAGCCAATCGTGCCGGTGCAGGCTGGGCCAAGATCAGACAAAATGTCACCAAACAAATTGGTTGCAACCACAACATCAAAACGGTCGGGTTGCAACACGAAACGCGCCGACAAGATATCAATGTGCTGTTTATCGGTGGTCACTTCTGGGTAGTTTTTGGCCATCTCGTTGGCGCGCTCATCCCAGTACGGCATGCTAATGGCGATGCCGTTAGATTTGGTGGCAATGGTCAAGTGCTTGCGATCGCGTTGATTGGCCAGTTCAAACGCATACTTAAGTACGCGGTCACTGCCAATTCGGCTAAATACAGATTCCTGAATCACAATTTCACGGTCGGTGCCCGCAAACATGGTGCCACCGAGAGCCGTGTACTCACCTTCGGTGTTTTCACGGACCACAAAGAAGTCAATATCACCTGCCTTGCGGTTGGCCAACGGGCAAGGCACACCGTCAAACAGACGAACGGGTCGCAAGTTAATGTATTGGTCGAATTCACGCCGAAACTTCAGCAACGAACCCCACAAAGACACGTGATCAGGCACTGTGTCTGGCCATCCAACGGCACCAAAATACATTGAATCGACGCCCTTCAAGCGGTCTTTCCAGTCAGCAGGCATCATCTCGCCATGCTTCGCGTAGTAGTCGCACGAAGCCCAGTCGTGATGCTCAAAACTCAAGGCAAGCCCAAATTTTTTAGCCGCAGCCTCTAACACTTTAATCCCTTCGGGCATGACTTCCTTACCAATGCCATCACCCGGCAATACCGCGACACGAAATGGGGTGCTCATGAATCAAATCTCCAGAGGTTTGACTGACACACGTCAGTCGAAAGTGAGTAAGTTGTGTTTAAAAGGAAAGGTTTGGCACCAGGACATCCTGCTTTTTAACAAATCGCGGCACCCTCGTGGGTATTAATAACAGAGAGAATGATATGAGCCAATCGTGACGTGCCTCATTTGCCCAGTTCTTTTGACAACGCCCCTGCTCTTTTATAGGCTGCTTGCATCGCCAAACCAACCGCCTCATGAAACCCTTCTGCCTGCAACACATCAAGGGCAGCGGCAGTTGTGCCACCCTTAGATGTGACTCGCTCGCGCAATACAGCGGGCGTCTCAGGTGAATCAGCCGCAAGCGCTGTGGCACCAGCCAATGTGGCTAACGCCATTTGTTTGGCTTGCGCTGGTGTTAAGCCAAGCTGCTCGCCGCCAGCAATCAAAGCCTCGAGGAATCGAAAAACGTAGGCGGGGCCACTGCCCGAAAGTGCTGTCACCGCATCAATCAAATCATCAGTCTCAACCCACAAGACTTCGCTGACTGCTGCCATGATGTCTTCAACCGTTTGCCGCTGTGCCGCGCTCACGCTACTGGCAGCCACCAACCCAGTCATGCCCTTTTGTACCAACGCAGGCGTGTTGGGCATGGCGCGGACCACTTGCGTGAAAGGCAGCGTCTCGCTGCCTAACCACTTGGATAAGGTTTGCAAATCAATACCGGCGGCAATACTGACCACCAAAGTCTGGGGCGTTAAAAACGGCTTGGCCTGCGCCACGACTTCGGCGAGTTGTTGGGGTTTGACGGCCAAGACCCAAACGGTTGCCCCGCGCAAGGCATCCCCGCAGTGTTGTTCACACACCAGACCACGGGCACGCCAACGTTCAACGGTCGGCAAATGATGATCAATGACTGTGATTGTGGCCAAGTCAGTGCCTTGCGCGGCCATACCCTCAATAATGGCGCCAGCCATATTGCCACCGCCAATGAAAGCGATCGATGTTTGATGGTGAGATTCAGTCATGCAAAATCCAAATGTTCAAGTTCAGTTCTGGGTCAGTTCAGGACAGGTCAGTGCTGGTTCGGTCAGGGTCCTTCGGGGCAATTCAGGTTTATATGGCAAAAAGATACTGCGCCACTATCCCACTAAAAACCGCCGCGCCAAACCAATTGTTGTGCCGAAAGGCACGGAAACAGGCCTCACGCTTGCGATCTTTGATCCAAAATAAATGCTGGGTCGCAATGCCCGCGGCAACCAGCAAACCAACATCGTAAATCCAGTGCCAACCCATGATGACACCCACCCAAGCCAACAACAACAAAGCGGCAGCGTAGCAAAGACCGATGGCCAGTCTATCAAACCGTCCGAATGTAATGGCTGCGGTTTTAAGACCCAGCTTCAAGTCGTCGTCGCGATCAACCATGGCGTACTCGGTGTCATAAGCCACCGTCCAAAAGAGATTGGCTGCCAACATCACCCAAGCCACTGCGGGAACGTTCGCTGTGACCGCGGCAAATGCCATGGGCATGCCAAACCCAAAGGCAATACCGAGATAGGCTTGGGGCACCCCAAAAAAACGCTTCATCAAGGGGTAGGTCGCCGCCAGAACCAGCGCCACTATCGACAACTGGATGGTCAATTCATTGAGTGTTAGCACCAACGCAAACGCACACATCGCCAGTGCGCTGGCAATCCAGAGTGCCTCTGATGCTCGGATCAGTCCGCTGGTTAAGACTCGGTCTTTGGTTCGTTGGACGTGGCGATCAATGTCGCGATCGAAGTAGTCGTTAATCGCACAACCCGCGGCACGCATGAGGAAGGTGCCCACGACAAAGGTCAACAAAATATGCCAGGATGGCAAGCCACCACTGGCTGCCCATAGCGCCCAAAGCGTTGGCCACAGCAACAACAGTGTTCCAATCGGCTTGTCAATACGCACCAACCGGGCATAAAGCCCGAGTCGGTGCATGAGTGCTACATCGCTCACAATGACATGCTCACAACAACATACTCATGACAACTCACTCGTTACTGAAGAAGGCTGCGCAGCATCCAAGCATTTTTTTCATGGATATCCAGTCGCTGAGTGAGAAGATCAGCCGACGGCTGGTCGTTGGCCGCGCTAGCGTGCTGAAACGCAGCTCGCGCGGTTTTGGCCACTGACTCATTGCCAGACACCAGCAGGCGAATCATTTCGTCCGCAGTGGGCACCTGCTTGGGTTCGCTAATGGATGACAATTTGGCGTACTCAGCATAAGTGCCAGGGGCATAGTGACCGAGTGCGCGAATCCGTTCAGCAATTTGATCCAAGGCCGTCCACTCTTCGGTGTATTGCCCCATGAACATGGTGTGCAAGGTGTTGAACATGGGGCCAGTCACGTTCCAATGAAAGTTGTGCGTCATCAAATAAAGCGTGTAAGAGTCGGCCAACATTTTGGATAACTCGCTGGCCACCGCTGCCCTATCTTTGGCTGAAATGCCAATATTAATCGCGGGTACCGCTAAAGCGGCAGCTGTTTTGGTGCTCGTTTTTTTCATCAAAAACTCCTTTAAATGCCCAAGCCTACTGATTATCAGCACGTCCAGAATAATGAAATCAGGTTACCACTTGGGCTGGATTGGCGTCGAACAATCGCTCATCAACTGGCAACATGTTGACGCCTGGCAAGCGACTTTCACGAATCGCTTGCGCCAAGGTTTGAATGGCTGCCATGCGAGGAAAGCTCTTGCGCCACGCCAAAACCACGCGTCGGTCGGGTGCCGGTGACTTAAACGGGACATACTTCAGTAATGCCGACTCGGCGTTTTCATTGGCCATCAATGAAGTCACTGGCATCACTGTCAATCCGATCCCAGCGGCCACCATATGGCGAATGGTCTCAAGCGAAGAGCCCTCAAATGTGCGCTGAATGCCCTCATTATGATCTGCAAAGCGCGACAACTCAGGGCACACCCCCAAAACCTGGTCTCTAAAACAATGTCCAGCACCCAGCAACAACATGGTTTGCTGCTTCAAATCCGTGGCTTCGATACTTTCACGCGCAGCCCAAGGGTGCCCCGCTGGCATCGCAACCATAAAAGGCTCATCGTAAAGCGGCATCGTTACCAGTCCTGCATCAGGCACAGGCAAAGCCATAATCGCGCAATCAATTTCACCATTACGCAACAGCTCGACCAATTTTGCCGTGAAGTTTTCTTGCAAGATGAGCGGCATTTGGGGTGTTCGTTGAATCTGTACTGGAATCAGTCGCGGCAACAGATAAGGTCCTATTGTGTAAATAACCCCTACCCTAAGCGGACCGGCCAATGGGTCGTGCCCCATGCGAGCAATTTCCTTCATCAGGGCACTTTCCTGCAAGATTTTGTGTGCTTGTGCGATCAGGCGCTCACCGATTGGTGTGATGCCTATCTCAGACCCTCCGCGCTCAAACACCGTCACGCCGAGCTCATCTTCGAGCTTGCGGATCGCCACTGATAAAGTTGGCTGACTCACAAAGCAAGCTTCAGCCGCTCGACCAAAGTGTCGTTCTCGTGCCACTGCCACGACGTACTTCAGTTCCGTTAATGTCATACTGACCGTCCTAAAAAGATGGTGTGAAACGGATTCACCACGCTAACCATTTAAAAATGCTTCTCTGCCTTGCATCCATCGGTCTTTGTGCCTTTGGGCCACCTCAGGTTGATTCTGCCTGAGTTCAGCAGCCAAAGCCTGTGCTTTTGCCAACCACTGCGCATCGGCTTCAAAATCCGCAAAGCGCAATAACGCCAGGCCCGATTGACGGGCACCCAAGAATTCACCAGGCCCTCTGAGCTGCAAGTCTCGCCGCGCAATCTCAAAGCCATCATCAGTCTCATACATTGCCCGCAAGCGTGTCTGGGCGTCTTGTGAAAGTGGTTTCTCAAAAAGCAAAAGGCAAATGGACTCGCGCGAACCGCGACCCACCCGGCCGCGCAATTGATGCAGCTGAGCCAAGCCAAATCGCTCAGCGTGCTCGATCACCATCAAACTGGCATTGGGCACATCAAGGCCAACTTCAATCACCGTGGTTGCCACCAAAACAGCCAATTCACCGCTGGAAAACGCGTGCATCACGGCTGCTTTTTCTGGCGAACTCAGTCGACCATGAACCAGGCCAACCGTCAGCCCAACGAGCGCCTGCGTTAAGAGCGCGTGGGTGTCTTTGGCTGTTTGTAATTCGAGGGCTTCACTTTCTTCGACCAAGGGGCAAACCCAGTAGACCTGACCGCCATCAGTCACGGCTTGACGCACGCCCTCGATGACCTCTTCGCGCCGATTCGCACTGACCAGTTTTGTTTTGATTGGCGTGCGCCCGGGTGGCCGTTCGTCAATAACAGAGACATCCAAATCAGCAAAAAAAGTCATTGCCAACGAGCGTGGAATGGGTGTCGCGCTCATGGTGAGTTGGTGGGGATAAAGTCCCGGGCTCAGTTCAGTGGCGCTAGCCTGTTCGGCTTTGTGACTTAATGCCAAGCGCTGCGACACACCAAAGCGATGTTGTTCATCAACGATCGCCAACCCCAAATCAAAAAAAATGACCCCTTGCTGAATCAGTGCCTGAGTACCCACAATCAATTGCGCTTGACCACTGGCGATGGCCGCTAAATTTTTACGTTTGAGAGGCGCCGAAAGGCCTGAGCTTAACCAAACGCATTGCAAACCAAGCACTTGGGCCCAAGCGCTGAATTTAAGAAAGTGCTGTTCCGCCAAAATCTCTGTTGGCGCCATGACAACCGCTTGCTTGCCGTGTTCAACAGCCCTAAGTGCGGCGAGTGCCGCGACCACCGTCTTACCGCTACCCACATCGCCTTGCAACAGGCGATGCATCGGGAAGTCGACGGCCATGTCAGCGTGGATTTCATCGACTACTTTTTTTTGCGCTGACGTCAACTCAAACGGCAAAGCCTCAAGCATCTGCTCAACCAAGGATTTGCCCTGCTCAATCTTGGGTAGGGGTTGCGCTTTCTTTTGTTGGCGCGCTTCACGTGCATCAGCCAAACTAATTTGCTGGGCCAATAACTCATCGAACTTCACTCTAATCCAAGCGGGATGTGTGCGTTGCTCTAAATCATCCACACACGCGTCGGGCGCGGGCCGATGCAAGGACTTAATGGCATCACCAAAGGACAGTAGGCCCAAGCGCTCACGAATACTGTCAGGCAGGGTGTCGTCGATGTCAGCGGCTTGAAGCGCGCCCTCGATTCGGGCCCGAATGGCTTTTTGCGTCAATCCCTCAGTGCTCGGATAAACCGGTGTGAGTGTGTTGGGTAAAGGCGCACCGGGTCGACTCACGCGCGGATGAATCATCTCCAACCCGTTAAATCCCGGTCTGACCTCGCCTCGAACCCGCCAACGCTTACCCACTTGCATCTGCTGCAATTGGCTGGGATAAAAATTAATCCATCGCAAGCCAATTTCACCACTATCGTCACGAATTTTGGCTGTTAAATACTTTCTGGGTCGATACGTCACGTCTGCTTGCGTAACCTCACCTTCCACATTCAGACTGGCATAAGGACGTGCCGAACCGATGGGTTGCAAACAGGTTTCGTCTTCATAGCGCAACGGAAAGTGCAACAAAAAATCACTAGCCGTGAAAAGACCCAGCTTTTCATAAAGCGCAGCAACACCACCCGGTCGGACGGTCTTCGAGGCTTTTTTAACAAACAACGATGGCTTCGACTTCAAAATCCGCGCCTTTGGGTAGGCCGCTCACCTCAACCGTTGAGCGGGCAGGAAAAGGCTCAGGGATAACCTTTGCCATGATTTGATTGACTTCTGAAAACTTCGATAAATCAGTGAGATAAAGCGTTAACTTAACAATATCATTTAAGTCTGCACCGGCGGCCTGCACCACGGCAGTCATGTTTTGAAAGGCTTGTTTCACTTGCGCTTCGAATGATTCAGTGACCAATTCACCAGACGCTGGAATCAAGCCAATTTGACCGGATAAATAGATGGTTTTGGATCCAGTGGTGGCCACAGCCTGCGAGTAAGGGCCCACCGCAGCGGGCGCCAGATTGGTGTGAACGATGGATTTTTGCATTAAAAACTCCTGTTTTGGGCTTGATCTATTAAGCAAAGAATTTTAATAGAAAAATATTATTTGAGTCATTTAACCCGTAGGGTCGTGGGTCAGCAGAGCAGAACCACACAGGTAACTATTCTCATTCGCATTGTTGGTTATTCTAACTTGGCAGATTATTTCGCGCACGACCTTTGCCGGTGTTAACAACACCCCAAGGCCTTTGCATTGACTCTGGAAATCGGCATCATGCCCGAGGGTTAGCAACACCTGATGGCATGCACTGTCGGCATGCAACATCACCCAACACAACACACCCAACATGATCGGCGTGGCCGCTGTGAAGATGTGTGAAACGCTTGAAAACCCCGGGCAGCGACAGCTGTGTGCTGTGAGTCGTTATCGATTTGACCCAGATATGCGGCAAGGCCCACCGCTCACGGCAGGAAGGATGTCAATTAGCCGCCGTCCATACCCAGTTCACGCAGCTTTCGCGTGATCGTGTTGCGGCCCATGCCCAGTCTTGCCGCTGCCTCAACCCGACGGCCGCGACAGACTTGCAGTGCGGCTTGGAGCACGGCTTTTTCAAACTCTTGTGTGAGCGTTCCCCACACGTCTTGATCCGTTTGCTGCAAACGATTCGAGGCATCCTCTGCCAACAGCTCAGCCCAATCTTGCCTTGGAATGGCTTGCGCTGCGCCAGCAGCAGGCATTACAGCGTGTGATGCCAAATCAGACCGCACACTGAGGGCTTCAATCGACGCCTTTGGCGATGGCTCAAATTGCTTAATCTCCGGTGGTAAGTCAGAGACATTAACGGTTTGACCTGGCGCCATCACGGTCAGCCAGTGACAAAAGTTTTCAAGCTGACGGACGTTGCCGGGAAAATCAAAATACTGCATAACCGCCATGGCGTCGTTAGACAGTGTTTTAACAGGCACCCCAAGCGACTGTGCGCTGGCATTCAAAAAGTATCGAGCCAGCTCAGGCGTGTCTTCACGTCTTTCACGCAAAGGCGGCAAACGCAGGCGAATCACATTCAGTCGATGGAATAAATCCTCTCTGAATCGACCCTCGCGCACCCGATCCTCAAGCGGCTGGTGTGTGGCTGCGATGATACGAACATCGACATGAATCGGCTGAGAGCCACCAACACGGTAAAAAGAACCGTCTGACAGCACTCGCAACAACCTCGTTTGTAGCTCAAAGGGCATGTCACCAATTTCATCGAGAAACAAAGTGCCGCCAGACGACTCTTCAAATCGCCCTCGCCGATTGGCATTGGCACCGGTAAAAGCACCTCTTTCGTGACCAAACAGTTCTGCTTCTAGTAAGTCCCTTGGAATGGCGGCCGTGTTTAGCGCCACAAAAGGACCCCGTGCGCGTGAGCCGTGCTGGTGCAAGGCGCGTGCAACCAACTCTTTGCCGGTACCGGATTCGCCGGTAATCAGAACAGTGACATTTGACTGAGCCAAGCGACCAATGGCTCGAAAAACCTCTTGCATGGCTGGCGAACTCGACTGCGTCAACATGGCCTTGACTGATTTGCCTTTCGCACCCGATTGTGCGGCTGCCGCTGAACCATTCTCCACTGCGGTGGATTCCTGCAATGCTCGACTGATTAAAGTAACCGCATCATTGATATCAAAGGGTTTGGGCAAAAAGTCGAAGGCTCCCCCTTGAAAAGCGGAAACCGTACTATCCAAGTCGCCATAAGCCGTCATCACGATGACGGGTAAACGAGGGTGTGTTTCTTTGACTTCTTTCAAAAGCGTCAGACCGTCTTTGCCAGGCATCCGAATATCGGATATCAGCGCTGCGGGTTCAGCTGAGGCGAGCGCCAATTGCACGTCTGCTGCGCTAGAAAAACTCATGGTTTCTATGCCAGCACGATTCAGTGCTTTTTCTAGAACCCATCGAATGGCTTGGTCATCATCTACGATCCAGACCGGTTTCATGTCAACTCCAGCGGTAGCATCAATCGGAACTCCGTGTGGCCCGCTCGGGATTCAAACTCTAACAGACCACCATGTTGTGCTAGCAGATCTTGTGCCAGACTTAAACCCAAGCCCGTTCCGCCGTTACGACCCGTTACCAAGGGATGAAAAATTCGCTCTTTTATGTCAGCTGGCACACCAGGCCCATTGTCAATGACAGCAATCACCGCTGCGCTGCGGTGCTGGCGACGATGCAACATCACTTGCCGCGCGATTCGGGTTTTGACGGTAATGTGCGATCCATCTTTGGGCGGCTCGTCTTGCATGACTTGGGCGGCATTTCGCACCACATTTAACAGTGCTTGCACCAACCTGGCCGAATCCGCACTAAATTCAGGCATCGACGCGTCGTAGTCGCGCGTGATTTCAACCGCTTTGAATTCGGCCTGAACGAGCGCACAAACACGCTCGCAAACTTCGTGAATATTGATTAATGACATTTGCATGGGGCTGGCATGAGGTGTGGCCAAACGATCCACTAGCCCCTGCAAACGATCCGCTTCAGAAATAATGACACTGGTGTACTCTTTCAAACGTTCATCAGGCAACTCAGCTTCTAAAAGCTGTGCCGCGCCCCTAAGCCCACCCAACGGATTCTTAACCTCGTGAGCCAAGTTGCGCAACAGTTCATGCTGGCCGGCGATCTCTTGTGCCAAGCGTTGGGTGCGGTCTACCACCAAACGAGACTCAAGGTCTGCCACCTCAACAAGTGCCGACCACTCTTCTTGCCCCAACAGGCTCACTGTCGTGACAGACACTTCACTAGACGCTGGGCCTTTAAGAACCAGGGCCACCTGACGACAGCTCTCAAGGGTGCCTTCACAGGCATGTAAAAAAGATTGCGCCAAAGCAGGATCGTGGTCAAAGAGCGCAATGGCCATTTGACCTTCAAGGTGACGGCGTGAACGTCCGAACAGATCTTGTGCGGCTGAATTGACGCGCACCACTACCCCGTCTCGGTCTAGAAGCAGGACAGTGGTGGCTAATAGGTCGTAGGAATCACCGGTGTTCATGGGTGTCGGGTCGGCTCGACCCGACCACCTCAAAGAAAAAGAATCACAGGCTGTAATACATGTCGAATTCGATAGGGTGAGTGGTCATGCGAATGCGTGTCACCTCAGCCATTTTCAAATCGATGTATGCGTCGATCATGCCGTTACTGAAAACACCACCGCGCGTGAGGAACTCACGATCGGCATCAAGCGCTTCAAGGGCTTGGTCTAGGGAATGACAAACGGTCGGGATCATGGCATCCTCTTCTGGCGCCAAGTCGTACAAGTTTTTGTCAGCAGCATCACCAGGGTGGATCTTGTTTTGTACGCCATCCAGACCCGCCATCATCAATGCTGAAAAGGCGAGATATGGGTTAGCCAGAGGATCAGGGAAACGGGCTTCGATACGGCGGCCCTTGGGGTTACTGACATAAGGAATGCGGATCGAGGCTGAGCGGTTACGGGCTGAATAAGCCAGCTTAACCGGTGCTTCAAAGTGAGGCACCAGACGCTTGTAGGAGTTGGTGCCCGGATTGGTAATGGCATTGAGCGCGCGCGCGTGCTTGATGATACCGCCAATGTAATACAAGGCAAACTCAGACAGGCCAGCGTAGCCATTGCCAGAAAACAAGTTTTGACCATCTTTCCAAATCGACTGGTGCACGTGCATGCCAGAGCCATTGTCACCAACAATCGGCTTGGGCATAAACGTTGCTGTCTTACCGTAGGCATGGGCAACGTTGTGAACCGTGTACTTTAAGATCTGATTCCAGTCCGCACGGCGCACCAAGGTGCTAAAGCGAGTCCCGATCTCGGACTGGCCGGCACCGGCCACTTCGTGGTGGTGAACCTCAACGGGTACACCCTGCTCTTCGAGTAACAAACACATTTCCGAGCGCATGTCTTGGAATGAGTCGACGGGGGGCACTGGAAAATATCCGCCTTTCACGGCAGGACGGTGGGCCAAATTACCGCCATCCATGTCAAGACCCGTACTCCACGAGGCTTCTTCGGATTTGATTTTCACGAAGGTGCCTGACATGTCTGTGTTCCAGGTCACCCCATCAAACACAAAAAACTCGGGCTCAGGACCAAAATACGCCGTGTCACCCAAGCCGCTGGATTTGAGATAAGCCTCTGCGCGTTTGGCCAAAGAACGGGGGTCGCGATCGTAGCCTTTCATGTCTGAGGGCTCAACCACATCGCAGGTCATGATAAGAGTCGACTCTTCACGGAAAGGATCCATGCGAGCCGATTCTGAATCAGGAATCAACAACATATCAGAGGCTTCGATACCCTTCCAGCCTGCAATTGATGATCCGTCAAAGGCTTGTCCAGACTCAAACTTCTCTGCATCCATTTGGTGAGCAGGTATTGATACGTGCTGCTCTTTGCCCATGGTGTCAGTGAAACGCAAGTCAACAAACTTGACTTCGTTATCGGCAATCAACTTTAGAACGTCTTGGGTCGTGCTCATGATGGCTCCGGTTTATACAATTTCAAAAATTAGGGCCCGAAGTCAGTCGCTAAAAGGACTGACCAGGGTATAAATAATTCAAAGCAAAATACATGCCAGCAATATTGAAAGAAAACACGGGTTTAAACTGAGGGCCTGAGTGACTTTAAGTTCATTATTGGTGCATTATGCACCAATAAATGCACCAATAAAGTGCCATCCAAATGCCATTGAGCCCTCACCCATTACTCGCACCCTCATCATCCAAAAACAGGCCTTGCAGGGTGTTCAGGTGCAACCATCCGAGCTCAGTGGCGCACAGTCGGCTCGGATCAGGTTCAATCATTTTACGCTCAAGCGCCAATCGCATTGGTGCGCTTAGCGCCAATCGCGATAAACCCGTGCGCTCCTCAAAAAGGCTGGTTGCCACACCTTGGCGCAAGCGCAACGCATTGAGCATGAACTCAAAAGGCAATTCGGCAGAACTCAATTGGCGTGTCTCGCTGATATGGCTGCCATCGTTGCGGTTGGCCGATTGCATCCATTGCTCAGGGTTACGGGTTCGAACGCTTCGCTCAATGCGATCAGGAAAAGAAAGTTTGCTGTGCGCACCCGGACCAATGCCCAAGTAATCACCAAAAGTCCAATAGTTCAAATTGTGCCGCGAACGCTCTTTGACGGTTGCGTATGCCGCGATTTCATAGCGATCCCAGCCATGAGCCGAGATCGCCTGTTCAATGTGCGCTTCCATATCGCTCAACACGTCTTCATCGGGCAATGTTGGTGGAAATTTTGCAAAAACCGTTTGTGGCTCAAGTGTCAACTGATAAAGGCTTAAGTGCTGCACCCCCATTTTTAGTGCAGTGCTTAACTCAGCCTCCCATTGGCAAGCGGTTTGCCCTGGAAGCCCGTACATGAGGTCCAAATTAACCCGATCAAACGATCGCAAGCCGTGCTCAATCGCGGTTAAGGCCTGTTTGGCATCATGGCCACGACCCAAAGCCTTCAAGTGGGTGTCATTAAAAGACTGAACACCAATCGACAAGCGATTAATACCGCTGGCTGCAAATGCTGCAAATTTTTGCGCCTCTGCGGCACCCGGGTTGGCTTCGATGTTGATTTCAGCGTCTGGCCACAACGACAGTCGCGCTCTAACCATAGCAATCAGTTGATCCATGGTTGCCGTCGACAGCAAGCTTGGCGTACCGCCACCGATGAAGATGGTGTGTATTTGCCTGCCCCAAATCAGCGGCAATGCCTGCTCAAGGTCAGCCGTTAGGGCTTGCAGGTAACGGGCCTCTGGTAGCTCGTCTGGGGCCTCATGGGCGTTAAAATCGCAGTAAGGGCAGCGACTCGAGCACCAAGGCACATGGATATAAAGCGACAAAGGCGGCAAAGCTTCAAGGGCAAAACCCGTTTTAAGGGGTCTCATGACCGCCGTTGGGCCGCTCACAGTCTGTAAAGCGATGGGTATCACGCGCCTGGGATTGGCTGAGGCGGTCATTGGCGAATTAAAGCGCGTTCGCGAAGCGTGTTGATTAAAGTCTGCATCGCTTGCGCGCGATGACTGATCTCATTTTTATGCGTGGCGCTCAGCTCAGCAGCCGTCAAGCCAAGTTCTAGCAAAAGGAAATACGGGTCGTAGCCGAAACCATGCTCACCACGGGGATGGTCAATAACCTGCCCCATCCACGTACCCTGCGCAACAATCGGTAGCGGATCATCTGGTGACAAAACCAATACCAAAATGGCCGCATACATGGCTTGTCGATCTGCCACACCATTCAGACTAGCCACAAGCTTTTGGTTGTTGGCCTGATCTTGAGTCAAGCCTGCAATCGGATCGGCGTACCGCGCTGAATAAACACCCGGTGCGCCAGCCAAGGCAGGCACACAAATACCCGAATCATCAGCCAAAGCCGGCAAGCCAGTTTTTAAGCAAGCATGGCGCGCTTTGGTTAGGGCGTTTTCTAGAAACGTGCCGTAGGGCTCAGGCGCAGGTTCAACGCCCAGCGAGCCTTGATCCAAGACAGTGACACCCAAAGGCGCCAGCAGGCGATCGAACTCGCGTCGTTTGCCGGGGTTTCCGGTTGCCAAAACCAGCTGACTTAACATCGACACAGCGTCTCCATAATGAGGATCGTTTTAGAGTGCTGACTCACGCTCAGCTTCAGGCACGTCTTGCAGCAAAATGTCGACCAAATCGCGTGCAAATGGTGGCAATGCTGCCAAATCGCGAACGCAAATATGCAGTTTTCGCTCAGCCCAAGGGTCAGACAACTTGACCAACCGCAGATTCATGTTGCTCGAAAATCGTCGTGCCGCTTGCTCTGGCACGACGCCAATGCCCACACCGGCTTCAATCATTCGACACACTGAATCAAAACTGCCTACCTCAATTCGGAACCGAAATGGGTGACCGATGTTGTCAGCGGCTTGAATCAAAAAGGCGTGAATAGCGCTCCACTCAGACAACCCGACATACTCGTAGGACAAGGTTTCGCCAAACGCCACCTCTTCGCGGTCAGCCAAGGGATGGTTGACGTCTGTCACTAGGGTCAATCGGTCATTGCGATACGGCAGGTACTGTATGCCCTCGCCGGCGGGTTGTCCGGCAACAACACCAATGTCTGCCGCCCCATCAGCCACTGCTTTGACAACCAGATAGCTCAGGCGCTCTCGCAAATTGACAGTGACATCAGGGTGTGTGGCTAGGTAGCGACTGAGCACTGTTGGCATGAACTCGGTCATGGCAGTGGTGTTGGCCACCATCCTCACTTGCCCCTTAATACCCTTTGAGTATTCATGGATGTCGCCTCGCAGTTGTTCAATTTGTTGCAAAACTTTGCGGGCATGCCTCAGGAAAGACTCCCCGGACGGCGTGAGCGTCACGCCCTGGCTATTTCGGAAAAAAAGTCGGGTCCCAAAATGCTCTTCGAGGTTTTTAACGCGGTTACTGGCTGCGGGTAACGAAAGATGTGACTTTTCAGCGCCGCGTGTCAAACTACTTGCGTCGCCGATATTCACAATGAGCTGGAGATCGGTTAAGTCGAAATGGCTGGCCATGGTTTGCTTTGTCACGATTAAAACCAGTACGCAATGCTTCAATTGTTAAAAAGCTGGACTTAATCAAACAGCAATAGTCAATTGGCGAGCAGTGCGGCAAAGTTTCATATTGTTAAACCGCAATGATAAGGCAACAATGACAACCCACGCTGAACAGTACCAAGAAATTAGAGACGGGATCCGCAGCTTGTGTGCCCAGTTTCCTGACGAATACTTCAGAAAAATTGACGAAGAGCGGACTTATCCTGAAACGTTCGTCAATGCACTGACCGAAGCCGGTTGGATGGCAGCACTGATTCCCCAAGAATACGGTGGGTCCGGTCTAAGCATGACTGAGGCCTCAGTCATCATGGAAGAGATCAACCGTTCAGGTGGCAATTCGGGCGCCTGTCATGGCCAACTCTACAACATGGGTACTTTGCTGCGCCATGGTTCTGAAGCGCAAAAGCAACATTATTTGCCAAAAATTGCGGCTGGTGAATTGCGTTTGCAGTCCATGGGCGTGACTGAGCCAACCACTGGCACTGACACCACTAAAATCAAAACCACTGCCGTTAAAAAAGGTGACAAGTACGTCATCAACGGCCAAAAAGTTTGGATTTCGCGCGTTCAGCATTCTGACCTCATGATTTTATTGGCTCGCACCACGGCATTGGCCGAGGTCACGAAGAAGTCTGAAGGCATGTCGATTTTTTTAGTTGACTTACACCATGCCGTTAAAAATGGCATGACGGTTCGTCCAATTATGAACATGGTTAACCACGAAACCAATGAGCTGTTTTTTGACAACCTCGAAATTCCCGCTGAGAACTTGATTGGCGAGGAAGGCAAAGGCTTTAAATACATCATGGACGGCCTGAATGCCGAGCGGGCATTGATTGCCGCTGAATGTATTGGCGACGGCTACTGGTTTATCGACCGCATTTCAAAGTACGTCAAAGAGCGCGTCGTTTTTGGCCGTCCAATTGGCCAAAACCAAGGGGTCCAATTTCCAATTGCCCGCGCCCACGTCAACGTCGAAGCCGCGAGTCTGATGCGCTATGAAGCTTGCCGCCTCTACGATGCTGGCCTGCCATGTGGTGCTCAGGCCAACATGGCTAAGTTATTGGCTGCTGATGCGTCTTGGGAAGCGGCTAACGCCTGCCTGCAGTTTCACGGTGGTTTCGGTTTTGCTTGCGAATATGATGTCGAAAGAAAATTCCGCGAAACGCGCCTTTACCAAGTGGCTCCCATTTCGACAAACTTAATCCTGTCATACGTGGCAGAACATATTTTGGGTTTACCCCGATCCTTCTGAAGGAGATTGTCCGCATGTCTAACGAATCGACCACCGCTTTGTTGCACCCAAGCGCTGCACTGGCCCATTTTGCCGCCACGCTGCAGTATGAAGACATTCCAGAGGCAGTGATAGACCGCTGTGAGGATCTATTTCTTGACACCGTGGGGTCGATTCTCGCAGGCTCAACCAGTAAGCCAGTCAGAGCCATGGCCTCATTTGCCAATCAAATGGGACCGAACGACGGGGCCTCAGAAGATTTTGTTCAACGCACCAAGACAACGCCCTACTTTGCCGCCATGGTGAATGCTGCCTCAGCGCATTTGGCCGAGCAAGACGATGTCCACAATGGCGCCGTATTTCATCCAGGTGCAGTCGTGTTTCCACCCGCGCTTGCTGTTGCCCAAGCCATCGGTGCTTCTGGCAAAGCATTCATCACCGCGTGTGTCGCGGGCTACGAAGTCGGTATTCGGGTGGGTGAATTTTTGGGTCGCTCGCATTACAAAATATTTCACACCACAGCGACAGCAGGTAACTTAGCCGCTGCCACGGCGGTCGGTCGCCTGTTGAACCTAACACCCGATCAAATGCTGCACGCCATCGGGTCGGCTGGCACCACCGCAGCCGGTTTGTGGGAATTTTTACGTGACGCGGCTGACACCAAACAGTTGCATACAGCTCATGCCGTGAGCGCTGGTATGCAGGCGGCCTATTTGGCGCAAGCCGGTTTCACCGGCGCGCAGCGTATTCTTGAAGGCGCCCAAGGCATGGGTGCTGGCATGAGTAAAGATGCTGATCCAAGCAAATTGGTTGATCGACTTGGGGTTCGTTGGGCGCTGATCGAGACATCTTTCAAATTCCATGCTTCTTGCCGACACACCCATCCTGCCGCTGACGCGCTGCAGGCCGCCATGAAGAACAATGGCTTGAGCTTTGATCAAATCGAATCCGTGGTGACGCATGTACACCAAGGCGCCATTGATGTGCTTGGCCCAG